>ERZ857629.1058-NODE-1058-length-33184-cov-17.441577_pt1 | contig 33184 bp, 29 predicted proteins | sample MGYA00519700_ERZ857629 | MGnify/ENA primary metagenome ERZ857629 (study PRJEB31778, sample SAMEA3449351) | human gut metagenome | biome: human gut; feature: human-associated habitat; material: faeces | place: United Kingdom | collected 2010/2012 ... | reverse complement strand
CAAGCAAGGCATCAAGTAGTGGCCCAGAGTCTTATGCTTTTGAAAGGGGGGTGAATGTTCCAACAAACCGACCAACAAATTGGAGTGGCTATGTAGGACTATCATATCCATCAGACTATATTTATACATTTGCTAATGGAGTGGATGATACGTGTTTTAATGATGGGCATAATTATTGTAATTATTCACACGCTATTTCATCTTGGATGAAATTGGTGTTGTATACTTCTGGAGACCATTGGTTTATTTCTCCTCATCTTGATACATTATATAAGACATTTATTGTACACGGTGGTAAAGGAAATGTATGGTATTATAGCCTTGATTATAAGGTAGATGTCAGGCCAACGGTATATTTAAAGGCTAACATTAAGTTACAAGGTGATGGGACTAATAGTAATCCTTATCGGATATTAGGGAATTAGAATTATTTAGGAGATATTCTTAAATGGATATCTTCTTTTATAGTAAATAGTAGAATTTTGTGATATAATTTTGGGGAGGTGTAATTTTATGAAAGTAAGTTATGAATTAATTCATAAGGATAAGAATTGTAATGCAAGATATGGAATATTAAAAACAAATTATGGAGATTGTGAATTGCCAATGTTTATGCCTGTAGGGACGCAAGCTACGGTTAAGACTTTGGATACTAGAGAAATTAAAGAGATCGGGGCAAGAGTTATTCTTGCTAATACTTATCATTTATGGCTTAGACCAGGAGAGGATATTGTAGATAAGGCAGGAGGGCTTCATAAGTTTATGAATTATGATGGACCTATTTTAACTGATTGTGGTGGATTTCAGGTATTTTCTTTGGCTAGGCCAAAGGATATTAGTGAAGAAGGAGTAGTCTTTAAGAGTCATATTAACGGGGAAAAGTTGTTGCTTACTCCAGAAGGCTCTATGATGATTCAGAATAAACTTGATAGTGATATAGCTATGAGTTTTGATGAATGTATTCCTTATCCAGCAACATATGAATATTGTAAAAAGAGTGTAGAAAGGACTTTAAGATGGGCAGAACGTTGTAAAAAGGCTTTTAATAATCCAAGACAATCTTTATTTGGGATTATTCAGGGTGGTGAGTATGAGGATTTAAGAAAGTATAGTGCTTTGGAAACTGTTAAAATGGGATTTGATGGATATGCGATTGGAGGAACTTCAGTTGGTGAAGATAAACCTACGATGTATAAGATGATTGATGATTCGATTAAGTATTTACCTACGGATAAGGCAAGATATTTGATGGGAGTAGGAGATCCATATGATATTTTTGAGGGAGTTTTAAGAGGAGTAGATATGTTTGATTGTGTTCATCCGACTAGATTGGCACGTCATGGACATGCTTTTACTAAGTATGGAAAAATTAATATGAAAAATGCAAAATATCGTGATGATTTTACTCCGGTAGATGTTGGGTGTGATTGTGAATGTTGTAAACATTATACAAAGGCATATATTAGACATTTATTAGTAGCAGAGGAAACATTAGGTCAGAGATTATTATCTATTCATAATTTAAGATTTTTAGTTAGAATTATGGAAGGGATTAGAACTTCGATTAAGGAAGATAGGTTTTTGGAATATAAGAAGGAATTTTTAGATACTTATGGAACTATTAAAAGAGAAAAGATGTAAATGGGTAAATTTAAATAATTTAGAGTATGTTAATTATCATGATAATGAATGGGGAGTTATTAATCATAATGATAGATATTTGTATGAGATGTTGTTGTTAGAGTCTTTTCAAGCAGGGCTTTCGTGGGAGTGTATTTTAAATAAGAGAGAGGCTTTTAGGGAGGCTTTTGATAATTTTGATTATGAGAAGATTATGTTATATGATGATGATAAGGTTAAGGAGTTACTTAATAATAAAAAGATTGTTAGGAATAGGTTAAAGATAAGGGCTGCTATAAAGAATGCTTTTGTATTTGTTAAGATTAGAGAAGAGTATGGAAGTTTTGATAAGTATATATGGAGTTATAGTAAGGGAGTTATTAAGAACTCTAATGATGTATTTTCTCCTTATAATTATCTTAGTGATATGATTAGTAAGGATTTGTATAAAAGGGGTATGAGATTTGTTGGAAGTGTAATTATTTATTCATATTTGCAGGCGATTGGAATGATTGATGATCATGAGAGAGATTGTTTTAAATATTAGATAAAAAAACTATCCGTTTTGGATAGTTTTTATAGTGTATCTACAAAAGTGTCATCTAAGCATCTTAAGATGCATACGCAATTTAAGTTGATAGTAAAGAATGAGTTTGTAGCAACGTAAGGATATGTTGCATCTTCATCGGTATTAGTTGCTAGAACTCGGCATGTTGCACAGCAACCATCTAGTTTTTCTAATCTGAAGACATTAGATGTAGTAGTTACTGCTGGATCTTTACTTATTGGCATAGCTAATGGCGTACTGCCACTACTGCAAGTGTATAAAACTATTGGTCTAGTGTTACAGAAGGTAGTGCAGTTTTGTCCTAAAAATCCTCTGTCGCATGTTTGAAGACAGGTATCATTTTGACATACACTTTGTTGTAATAATAGAATTACTTTTAGGATATCAGCAATACAATTTTCACATGTATTTGTTTCATTATTGTTATTACACATATAATCCACCCCTTTATTTATATTCATTATAGGATATGTGAAATTGCTTAAAAAATTCATTATTTATACCTAATTAGAATATATTTTAGTATGAAATTATATAAGTCTATTATAGCTATGATTATTATAGCGATTATTTTAAATTTTTTTAATTATGATTATTTTGTGAAGTATTTGGCTTTTATATGGTATGTGTGCAGTGTTTTAATTATATATAGTTCTTTTAAGTATTCTTTTAAATATAAGTTTATTCAGTTAAGGGTGGATAAGATTATTAGGGCACTTAAATCTAAGAGTAAGAGTGGGATAAAGCCTCTTCAGAGTTTATGTGTGTCTTTAGCTGCAAAGATTGGGGTTGGATCTTTGTCGGGAGTAGCTCTTTGTTTATATTTTGGAGGGGTAGGAGCAATATTTTGGTTAGGAATAGTTAGTTTACTGGTTACAATTAATACTTATTTGGAATGTTTATTGGGATATAAATATCGTTTTAAGACAGAAGAGGGATTTAGAGGGGGTCCTAGTTATTATATTCTTAAATGTCTTAAAAATAGGAAGTTAGCTATTTTATATAGTATACTTATAATTATTACTTATAGTGGATTCTTTTTATCAATTCAGTCTAATACGATAGTATCAGCGTTATCTTTTTTCAAGATAAGTAATACGGTAGTGATGATTATTTTAAGTATTAGTACTTTGCTTATTATTATGGTAGGTCTTAAAGGGATATCTTTAGTTAATAGTGTATTAGTACCGGTAATGTTATTAATATATATAGGAATTTCTTTATATGTGGTTATTAATAATTATGGGGTTATTCCTTCAATAATGGTTAGGGTAGTTAAAGAGGCTTTTAATATTAAAAATTTTATTTTGGTATTTTTAATAGGGATGCAGAGAGCTATTTTTATTACGGAGTCTTCAATTGGAACTAGTGCAATATCTTCAGCTAGTTGTGATAATGATCCTAAGATGCAGGGAATGCTTGAGGTACTTGGAATACATATTGTAACATTTTTAATTTGTTTTTCTACTTTTATAATAATTGTAACTTCTAATTATCAGACAATTAAATTTGATAATTTAAATGGTATTGAAATTGTGATGGAGGCTTTTAATTATCATTTTGGAGGTAATGGTGGTTTGCTTTTAGCAATTATTACGGCATTATTTGCTTTTTCAACGATTATTTCAAGTTACTTTTTTGGGGAGAGTAATTTATTAACTTTTTCTAAAAGTAAATATCTTAAGGTTATTTTTAAATTATTTTTTATGGGTGTAATAGTAGGATCTTGCTATGTTAAACCTAGTATTCTTTGGAATTTGTGTGACTTTTTTATAGCTTTATTAGCAATTATTAATGTATCTTCGATAATTAGAATTATGAAGAATGAATAAAATGGTAATTTATAGATAATACTAATTGTGGTGAGATAATGAAAGATAAATATTTAGAATTAGTTGAAAAACATACGCCAAAAGAGGATGTAGTAAAAAATGCGGTAGTTACTTTTGTAGCTGGAGGGTTAATTGGAGTATTTAGTGAGATGCTTCTTAGGGGATATGTTATGTGGTTTAATTTACCGAGAAAAGAGGCAGGAGTTATAGTAGTTTTAACTTTAATTATTATTGCTTCTTTACTTACAGCATTTGGGGTATTTGATGTGTGTATGAGTAAACTTAAGAGTGCTTTATTAATTCCTATTACGGGTTTTGCTCATTCGATGACTTCAGCAGCAATGGAATATCGAAAAGAGGGATTGGTATTAGGAATAGGAGCTAATATTTTTAAATTAGCAGGGACAGTTATTTTGTATGGAATAGTATCAGTTTATGTATTTGGAATTATTAGAGTATTGGTATTAGGAGGATAAAATGACAAGGAAATTTAATAATGTGTATGTAGATGAATGTTATACGATTGCTTCGATATATGAAAAAGATGGACCTTTAGCTGATTATTTTGATATGATATATGATAAGGATTTTTATTATGGATGTGATACTTTTGAGAAGGCTGAAGAGAAGATGCTTGGAGATTGTATTGATAAGCTTATTAATAGGGCAAAAGTTATCGATAGTGATATTGATTATATAATTAGTGGGGATCTGGAAAATCAGTTAGCAGCAACAGATTATGCGATGAGGGATTTTAATATTCCGTTATTGGGAATTTATAGTGCTTGTGCAACTTTTGGAGAAGGTTTGGCGATAGCAGCTAATTTTATTGAAGGAAAGATGGCTAAGAAGATTGTGGTGGGGACAAGCAGTCATAATATGGTAGCAGAAAGACAATTTAGAAATCCTACGGAATATGGGGCTCCAAAGAAAAAGACGACAACCTTTACTTCAACTGGGGCAGGGGCTATTTTAATTAGTAATAAAAAAAGTAGGATAAAGATAGCTAGTGCAACAGTGGGAATGGTACAGGATAAAGGAATTAGTGATGTTAATAATATGGGAGCAGTGATGGCCATAGCTGCAGCTGATACGATTAAAAGACACTTTGAAGATATGAAGGTTAAACCTGATTATTATGATTTAATTTTAACTGGAGATTTGGGAGTTTATGGGAAAGAAATTCTTATTGATTATTTAAAAGATATGGGTTTAGATATTAGTAAGAATTATAGTGATTGTGGTTTACTTTTATATGATAGGAATAAACAACCGGTTTTTGCGGGAGCATCTGGTCCTGCTTGTAGTGCTTTGGTACTTTGTGGTTATATTTTAAAGGAGATGGAAAGGGGTAAATACCGAAGGGTATTAATTGTTCCTACGGGAGCAATATTTAGTCCAACAAGAGTTTTCCAGAAAGATAGTATTCCCTCAATAGCTCATGCTGTTAGTTTGGAGGTAGTAGAATAATGGAAACTTATGTTTATGCTTTTCTGTTTTGTGGATTTATTTGTATGCTGAGTCAGCTTATTTTAGATAATACTAAATTAACTCCAGGACATATTACTAGTATGTTTGTAGTTATTGGAGCATTACTTGATGTTTCTGGAATATATGATAGAATAGTTTTATATTGTGGGGCAGGTGCTTTGGTACCAATAACTTCTTTTGGACATCTTTTAATACACGGAGCTATGGATTTAGTTCAGGATAAAGGAATTATGGGATTAGCTTTGGGAATATTTAATTTAACTTCGGCAGGAATTAGTGTGGCAGTGGTATGTGCTTTCTTTTTAGCCTTGTTATTTAAACCAAGACATTAATAATATAATTAATAAAAGAACAAAGGATAAAAATTTATCTTTTGTTCTTTTAATATTTCTTGAAAAAATATAAAATATCTTATATAATTAGATTATAGAAATGATTATAAGATAAACTTTAGAGGAGGTATTTTTATGTACTTTAATAATAATGTGGAAAATACGAATATTGATAAAGAAGTAAAGAAAAAGAAAAAATCTAAATATGGGAAAAAGAGTAGTGATAATAAAAGTAAATTTATAGATAAGAAAAAGATACTAATATTTTCTTTGGTAATGTTATTTTTTTAGTAGTAATAATATTTATAGTATTTCAAAGAAATAAAGTTAAATACTATATAGATTTAATAGAAACAGAAGAGGTAACTGTTTATCAGGATGAGATTTTTATCGATCCTGGATATAAAGGACATGATAATAAGGGAAATGATTTAACTGATAAGGTTGTAGTTAATAATACGATAGATACTTTACAAGAGGGAGAATATCAGATTACTTATACTTTATATGGGAAGACAGTAAGAAGAATGGTTAAAGTTATAAAGAGAACAGTGGGATCGACTTTATTATATTTAAAGGGAAGTACGACGATTGTTTTAAAGGTGGGAGATACTTATGAAGAACCTGGATATAAGGTAATTGATAGTGTAGATGGGAACTTAGGAGATAAAGTAATAGTAAGTGGAAATGTTAATACATCAGAGGCTGGAACTTATAAAATTACTTATACGGTTACCAATAATGAAGGAGTTACAACATCAAAGGAGAGAATAATAATTGTTAAATAGAATGTAGGTGAAGCAAATGTATTTTAATTCTTCGAGAGAGAATACGAATGTTGATGAAGAGTTTGAGAAGAAGAAAAAGTTTAATTTTAATTATCAGAAATATAAATATTTTATATATGGATTTGTAGGAATTGTTTTATTAATTGTTAGTATTTTAATTATTAGTAGTTTTAAAAAGGGAAAAACAAAATATTTTGTTAATTTATTGGGAAATGAAGAAATATCTATATATCAAGGAGACGTTTATATTGATCCTGGTTATACGGCTTATGATAATAAGGGAAATGATTTAACTGATAAGGTTGTAGTTAATAATATGATAGATACTTCGCAAGAGGGAGAGTACCAGGTTATTTATATATTGGGTGATATAAAAAAAGAGAGGATAGTTAAGGTTAAAAAGAGGCCATCGGGGGCTACGGTAATGTACTTGAAGGGAAGTACGACGGTTTACTTAAAGGTAGGAGATACTTATGAAGAGCCTGGCTATAAAGTAATAGATAGTGTAGATGGAAACTTGGGGGATAAAGTAACTGTAACAGGTCGTGTAAATACATCAGAAGCTGGGACTTATAAGATTACTTATACGGTTACTAATAATGGGGGAGTTACAACATCAAAACAAAGGGTTATTGTTGTTATGGATAGTAATATTAGTTTAACTTTGAATAATGAAGATTATACGAATAAGAATGTTAATATTAATATTTATGTAATGGATAATTACTTTGATTATTTGATTTTACCTTCAGGTAATAAGATTACTAGTAAAGTTTATAGCTATTCGGCTAGTGAGAATGGAGAATATAAATTTGTTATTTATAATAAACTAGGAGAAAAGACTGAGAAGACGATTAGGGTTAGAAATATTGATAAAGAAAGGCCGGTAGCATCTTGTTCTGGAACGTATGGAAATGGAGTTAGTAAAATTAATGTTAAAGCAACGGATAATGTGGGAATTTCTAGATATTTAATAAATGGGAATAGTTATGTAGATAAGAGTGTTACAATAGATAAGGAAATTAGTATAGCTAATGTTACGGTTTATGACTTAGCTGGAAATAGTAGTAGTATTAGTTGTAGTTTAAAGAAAATTGATGCTTCTTCGGGTAAGCCATCAACAGGTGGTAATAATAGTTATGGAGAAGTACCGGGTAAGCCATCAACAGGTGGTAATAATAGTTGTGGAGAAGTACCGGTTAAGGTTAATACATTGGGTTGTTGGGGAGGCTATGTATTAGAGCAGAATATTGATTTTACTTATTATTTAATGGGAGTTATTTGGGGAGAATTTGGATATGATGTTAATACTTTAAATACATATGAGGAATTTTTTAAGGCTTTTATTATTGAGGTTAGAACTTATTCTTTATTTCGTGGTAAGTATTGGGATCATCCGGAATATATTAATATGAGAAATTGCTCTTCTGATCAAAATTATTGTGATATAAAGAAAGGCTGTTATAGGTATAATACTCAAGAAATGTTTAATCTTTGTATTAATAATGCTGTATCTAGAGGAACGGTTTTAAATGGAAAATTTAAACCTTATTATACAGCTAATCAGTGTGCTGATAGGGTTACAACAAATTCTGGAAGTGGTAATAGTTCTGGAAAACCTAAATTTACTGTAAGTAATAGTAAATGGCCGGACTATATGAGTAAGGTTGGTACTAGTAATGCGACAGTAAATAAGTGGAAAGGTTCAGTTTCGAAGAAGTTTTATGATAAGCTTTATAGTTTAGTTACGGAAACTCAAGGAATGATTATTAAGGATAAGAATAATCAAGTAGTAAAAATTGGGTATACGGCTTGTAATAAAGAAAAAAATGATGAGCATTTTTGTAGTAGTAGAGATGTTATGAAGTTATCTAAAAATAAAACAGCATTAGAGATACTACAGGGATTTTCTTTAAAGTATGAGGGGGTTCATATTAGTTGTTATAAATAGAAAAACCCATATTTGATATGTACTTTGTTTATGTAGTACAGGATCAAATATAGGTTTTTAATTATTATTAGTAAGCTTCTTTATATATTTGCTTATTAAAATTGTGGGTACCATCATTTAGTTTGGATAGTTCATTATAGTTTATTAAGAAGTAAGTATCACGGTTAGCATTAAACTGACTAATAGGATCATCCCAGGTAGCGTCTAAATGAACCCATACGCCGTTTATGTGTACAAGATTCCAAATATGAGTACTGTTACTTATTTTGTAGTTTTCAATATTTAGGGCATTAAGAAAGATTGCCATAGCATCAGAGTAACCACTACAGATACCATATCCTTGAATTAATACCCCATAGGCAGTATTTGATTTGTAGGTATTATCTTGGATATTTTTAGTTTTTAGGGTATCATATTCAGTATTATTTATAATGTTATCGTGAATAGTTTTTATTTTTTCTTCATTGGTCATATCTTTTCTTATGAGGGTATTTATAGTATTGTTTACAACGTAGTTTATTTCAGTAATTTCTTCTTTAGTGTAGATATGTTCAATAATTAAGGAAAATTTACCTCGTTCATTGTATGTAAATGAGATAGTTTTAAAACTGTTATAGGGATGAACAAAGTTATTAATTATTGAGAGGGTTTCTTCATCTTCGGCAATATATTTTAGATCGTTAACACAATTTTTATATTCTTTGGTACATTCACCATCAGCATATTCGCTACCAGTATTAATAACGTAATATATATAATCAATTAATTCTTCTTTATTAGAGACGTCATCCGTGTAGTTTTTAATATAACTAAAATTGCTGTCTAGGTAATAATCATTAGCTTTGGCAATAATATATTCTTTTTTGAGGATTTTAGTTTCATAGAAATCTTTTACTTTTTCGGGATAGAAGTTAACAACAGTAACAATAGCAATAGCTAGAATGCCTAGGATGGCAGTGAAATATTTCAATATATTCCTCCTTTATTTATATAATTCTTTTTTAAATAATTCTAGATTATCATTCATAATAGTTAAATATGTTTCATTGGTATTAGTAACGCCACCATCTATACTGTACATATCATTAATAGTTAATAATTCTAGATTATCATCTTTAATTAAATTTTTAACAGTATTATTGGATTCTTTATTAGCTGAATAAATGTATTTTATTTTTCCTTCGTGAATTAATTTTTTTACAAGGTTTACATCTGATTGTTCAATAGTTTTAACGGGTATTTTTAGGGTTTCTCCTACTTTGATACTACCAGTATTTTTATTATTATAGGTTAGAATGTCACTGATTGAGACATTGTATTCGTTAGATATTTCTGAGAGAGTTTTATCATCTTTGATAGTAATGTTAATGATTTGTTCTTCTAGGGTAATAACTTCAATGTTATATTTTTCTAGGAACTTAAATAATTCATTGTCAGCAACTATGGTATTATATTTGGCATCTTTTAAAGTATCTTTGTAGAGTGCATCTAATTTTGATAATTCATATTTTAGAACTTCATATTTGTCTTCAATGCCGGTTTTTTCTTTGTTTGATATTAGATAAGGGTTACTAATATTTTCTTTTAGACTGGTGGTAATGTTTTTAGCCATCATTAGATAATTATAAGGATTTAACCATAATTCTTCGATAGAATAGTTATAGTTCATACCTAGTGAGGTATCTATTAGATATAGATTTTTGTTTTTGTTAATCATTTTTACAGCATAATTACGATCGATATCTTGGCTGTTAAAGACAAATAGACTACCTTTGGCAAATTCGGTTAGTTTTTTATCAGATAGGGTGTAATCTTTAAAGTTAACACCATTAGGGTAGATACTATAGATCTTTGAATGATCTTCATATAAATATCTTATTAGATAACTAATGGGATAAGTTGTTGTATATACGTCAATATCTTCCATTGCATCACTTTTAAAAATAGAACATCCGGTTAGTAAGAATATACTTAATAATAATAAACATATTTTTTTCATTTTTATTCCTCTTTTCATTATATATACATTTTATCAAATTATGAGAAATTTGTAAATTTATTTTATTATTTTATTTTAGAATGTTAAAATATTTGAGGGTATTTAAATATTTAATTTATGATTTATAATAATAATTAATAAGAGAATTAAACAAATGTATGAAGAAATATATTGACAAACGATTGTTCACATAGTATATTTAGATAGCTATGGTAAGAGGATACTGGTAAAAATTAGATTATATCTTTAAAATATGTGTAAATTAAGTTGATTATATTTTTTTACAATGGTATAATTTTTTTAGAAGGTGGTAGAATGAAAGTATTTAAAACATTGAATTTTAATCCGACAAATATTAATCTTTATTATGAGGCTTTTACTCATACTTCTTATAGTAATGAGAATCCTTCTTTTACTAGTTATGAGAGATTAGAATTTTTAGGGGATGCAATATTAGAATTTATTGTGAGTGAGTATTTGTATAAGGAGAGACATTTACCGGAGGGATTAATGACTAAGATGAGAGCGTGTTATGTATGCGAAGAGGCTTTGGCAACTTATGCCCACGATTTGAAGTTTGAGGATGATATTAAACTTGGTAGTGGGGAGAATGAGGCTAATAATACTATTTTGGCAGATGTTTTTGAGGCGTTTGTAGCTGCTACTTATTTAGATATGGGATTAGAATTTACTAAAAAGATGGTATTAGATATTGTGACGAAATATATAGATAAGAATATTAACTTTTTACACGATTATAAATCAACACTTCAGGAATTGGTACAGACTACTAAAAAGAGTGTAACTTATGAAATTGTGAGTGAAACTGGTCCTGCTCATAATAAGCATTTTGTTTGTGAAGCAATTGTATCAGGGGTAGTTTTAGGTCACGGTGAAGGAAGTAGTAAGAAAGCGGCAGAACAGATGGCAGCAAAAGATGCTTTAGCTAAGCAGGCAAAGTAGGAGGATATATGTTAAAGGTTAAAGATGTCGTTAAAAAGTATGGTGATTTAGTAGCAGTAAATCATCTTAGTTTTGAAGTTTTAGATGGAGAGATTTTTGGACTTTTAGGACTAAATGGGGCTGGAAAAACAACAACTTTTAGAATGGTTTTAGGACTTATTGATGATTATTCTGGAGAAATTACTTTAGATGGTAAAAAGATAGATTATAGTATTAGTGATAAAATAGGTTTTTTAACTGAGGAGAGAAGTTTACTTCTTAAGTTGACAGTTTTGGAACAAATTACATATTATGGAGTTCTTAAAGGGATAGAAGAAGATAAAATCCAGGAAAAGTTAGATTATTGGTTAGATAAATTTGATATTAAAGAATATAAAAATAAGAAGATTAAAGAATTATCTAAAGGTAATCAGCAAAAGGTACAATTTATATCAGCAATTATTAATGAACCAAAATTATTAATATTAGATGAACCTTTTTCAGGATTAGATCCAATTAATGTAGAGTTATTTAAGAAGATTATTTTGGAGTTAAAGGAAAAAGGAACAAGTATTATATTTTCTTCACATAGAATGGAACATGTGGAATTATTTTGTGATAGGTTAGTAGTCTTAGTAAAAGGTAAGTGTGTATTATCAGGATATTTATCAGAGATCAAGAAAAATTATAAAAAGAAGAATGTTTATGTATGTGGAGATATTTCAGTAGATAAATTGTTAAAGGAAGAAGGAGTTGAAAAAATAGATAGGATTAAAGATGAGTATGTTATTTCAATTAAGGATGATAGTTATGTAAAACCTTTATTTAAAGCAGTTAGTAAATTTGATAATATAACTAAGTTTAGTGTAGAAGATCCTAGTTTGAATGAGATATTTATTAGTATAGTGGGTGATAGTTATGAGCAATAAATTAAAGTTTTTAACTAAAATGAGTTTAAATAAGAAGATTAAAACTAAATGGTTTTTAGTAGCTAATGGATTGTTTTTATTATTGATTGTAGGACTTATAAATATTGATTCGATTATTAAATTGTTTGGAGGCAAATTTGAACAAGAACAGCAAATTTTAGTTATTGATGAAGTTGGGGTAATGGATGAATTTAAGGCAATTTATGATAGTTATAGTGAAAAAATGATGAATACTAATAAGGGAAGTATTATTAAGTATGAGGGAACATATGATGAAGGAGTTGAAGAAGTTTCTACTTTAGATAAATTATTATTAGTAATTAGTAAGGATGAAGAGAATTATCTTAAGGCAAAATTAGTTAGTAATGAGAATGTTGGGACGATGACTAATGCAGTTATTAATGCATCTTTAGCGACAGTAAAGAATGAGTTAGTAGTTAAGAAATATAATATTACTAATGAGATGATGAATGAAATGAATTCGATGGTAGAGGTTCAAAATGTATCTTTAAGTGATAAAGATACAGAAAATGATATGATGACATCTACGATATTAGAAATTATTATGTTACCTTTATTTATGTTAATTATGTTTTTGGTTCAAATGATTGGAGCGGAAGTAAATGAAGAAAAATCAACCCGTAGTATGGAAATAATTATTTCTAATGTTAGTCCGAAGACACATTTTATATCTAAAGTTTTAGCTTCTAATTTATTTGTTTTAATACAAGGTGGATTAGTTTTGTTATTTGCTTTTATAGGATTAGGTATTAGATATTTTATGAGTGGGGGTAATTTATTGGGATCTTTTGATGGAGAGATTAAACAGGTTATTGATAGTATTTCTTTAGCAGGAGTAACTAATACATTAACTTATATGATACCAATAATAATCGTTATGGTAATACTTACATTTTTGGCTTATTCATTATTAGCAGGAATACTTGCTAGTATGACTACTAATCAGGAAGATTTTCAGCAATTACAAGCACCAATTGTAATTGTTAGTTTGATTGGATTTTATTTATCAATGATGGCAGGATTATTTAAGGGAAGTATATTTATTAAGATAATGAGTTATATTCCTTTTGTATCAGCAATGTTATCACCAACTTTATATTTAATGGGAGAAGTTGGTTTAGTGGATCTAGGAATAAGCATTATACTTTTAGTTGGAACTATATATTTGTTAATTAAATATGGACTTAGAATTTATAAAGTGGGAATACTTAATTATTCACAAAGTGGTCTTTGGAAAAAAATGTTTAGAGCAATGAAGGACAAGTAATGCAATATATAGATGATTTTTTAGAATATTTAAAGGTGGTAAAAAAACATTCTTATAATACGATTATTAATTATAAGAATGATTTATGTGAGTTTTATCATTTTACTTGTAAGAAGATTTTAAAGGTTGATAAGGAATTAGTGAATAGTTATTTAAATTGTTTATATGAAAAGAATGATAGCAAGAGTACAGTTGCTAGAAAACTTTCTAGTCTTAGAAATTTTTATGAGTATTTAGGTAAGAAGGGAATTGTAGATGTTAATTATTTTAAACTTATAAAAAATCCTAGAAAGGATATGATTTTACCTAAGTATGTAGTTTCGAGTGATATAGAGAAGATGATGCAAGTTCCTGATGTGAGAGGAGTATATGGAAAGAGAAATCTAGCTATTATGAGGCTATTATATGCGACGGGGGTTAGAGTATCTGAATTAGTTAATATTAAAATTAAGGATATAGATTTATCTGATAGAACAATTAAAATACTTGGTAAGGGTCGTAAAGAGAGAATGGTGGTTTTTGGCCATAATGCAAAGAATGCTCTTGATGATTATATTTTTAATGGTAGAGGAGAATTAAATAAGAAAGATAGCGAGTATGTATTTTTGAATAAAGATGGGGGAAGATTAAGTACAAGATATGTTAGAAAGATTTTGGATGAGACAATTATTAAAGCAAGTATTTTGCATCACGTTAGTCCACATATGTTAAGACATACTTTTGCAACAGAAATGCTTAATAATGGAGCAGATTTAGTTAGTGTTAAAGACTTGCTTGGACATGAATCACTTAATACGACTAGTATTTATACACATGTAACTGATGAGATGATAAGAAAGGTTTATAATAATAGTCATCCAAGAGCTAAGTAGGAAGGAAAATTATTATGGCAAAGTTGTATTTTAAATATGGACCAATGAAGAGTGGAAAGACAACGGATATTATTAAGACTTATTATAATTATAGAGAGAAGGATATGGAAGTAATTATTATGAAACCTGGGCAGGATAAAAAAGCGGGAGAATATATAATTAATAGGGCTTTAAGTAAACTAAAAACTGATTATGTGGTAGGTAGTGAAGAGAATATTTATATGATAATTTCTCAACATATTATGCAACATAATTTAGATTGTATTTTGGTGGATGAAGCACAGTTTTTGACACCAAAACAAGTCGATGAGTTATCAATGGTAGTTGATAACTTAGAAATACCAGTATTATGCTATGGACTTAGAGCAGATGCTTTTAGTAATTTGTTTCCTGGTAGTAAGAGATTATTTGAAATAAGTGATGTTATTGAAGAGTTAAAGGCAATCTGTAAATGTGGTGATAAGGCAACATTTAATTTAAGATTAAATAAAATAGATGGGGAATTGGTACCAGTATTTTCTGGAGAACAGGTATCTATTGATGGAATTGATTCAGAATATGATTCAGTATGTAGAAAGTGTTATGTAAAATTACGTAGAAAAACACTTAATTATAAGGATATCAATAAAAATAAATAGGAGGTATTGTAGTGAGAGTAAAAAAGGTATATTTTTCTAGAAGAGGGACTTCATTTATATTGTCTGGTATATTTATGGTACGTTTAGATAAGAGTATAAGTGGTAAATTACAGAATAATAATATAGATTTTTCGAGAAAAAATAGTAGAAGGTATTATTGTATTAGAAAACAAATATGGACAAATATTAATAGAAAGGGAAATTATTAGAAATTGGGAGAGAATATGAGGGAATTTTTACCGAATAATGTGGGGACATTAATTGATAAATTTGGAAAATTATATCCAGAGGCTAATTTATTAGAATTAAAGAAACTAGCTGTATCTGATTATGAAAAATTCTTTTTGTTAGTCGGGGTAATGTGTCAATATAAAGATGAGTTTAGTAATGAAGAGATTAATATACTTAGAAATAAAATTATGCTGCTGGAAAGTGAAAAATGTGAGTATTTAAATGCTATTCTTGGGCAGATAGCTTCGCTTACTTATCAAGGATTAGACAAATTAATTGATTGTATTTTAAGGGCTTCAGAAATAGATACGAGCGAGTATATAAAAGATGAATATGATAGAATATTTGCTTATTGGAAAGGGACTGAAAAGGGGAAATATTTTGATATTCCTAGTGGGATTATATCTGTATCTATTGATGGAGATATTATTAATACTTTGGTAGGTGAAAATTCAAAAGAAGATAGCTTGTATGATATTGCTTCGATGACTAAATTATATACGGAAGTGTTGTTGTTTAGAATTATTGATAGTGGAGATTATGAGATTACTTTAGATACTAAAATTAATACTTTAACAGATAAGTATCCATATTTACCAGATGATTTTAAAATTAGGGATTTGATTGAATTTCAAAATAATTATAGAACTACTAGAAATATAAAAGATGCTAAAAGTATAGATGATGCTAAAGAATGTCTTAGAACTTGTAGAGTATTAGAAGTAGTGAGAGGGGAATACTTATATACAGATTTACCAATAATGATTCTTACAGATGTGTTAGAATTAACTACAGGAAAAGATTATAAGAGATTACTTACAGAGTATGTTTTGTGGCCATTTAATTTAAGAGATACTTATTTGGGAAAGTTAGGACAAGAAGAAATAGGAAGATATACTGGAAGATACCCAGATGGGGTTAATGATCCAAAGGCTAATTATATGGGTGGATATTATGGACATGCAGGAATTAAAACTACTAGTAATGATTGGATAAAATTTGCTAATGCTGTTTTAAATGATAAGATGATGATGAATAGTGAAATATTATTTGAATTATTTGGAATGGGGGAAGCAAGGTATTCAGGGTATGATTTACAGGGATTAAAAGTTATTAATTATCCAGAGAATAAGATATTAGATCAAGAACTTAGAAAGATTGGGTATAATTTAGGGATGGTAACAGATTTAATTAAAGAGAATAATAATGCCAAATTAATGGATTTAATTAATGAGATAAAGGAAGATAGAAGTAGTTTTAAGGATAATGTTTTTTTGATTGTTACACTTGATAAATATATGGATTTTGTTAAGAATATAGATAAGCATTTAATTATGGAAGGCTCTAGTAAAATGGGAAATTTTAATACGGCAGCGGAACATATAATGTATGGTGATGTTTCTATGGGAAGTTTAAGTAGTGATACGATAAGTTATATGGGTGGAGAAGTACAGGGGTCTACCAGAGTGCACGGAGGAATGTGTAAGTATAGGGTTAATGGAGTTGATTATATTACTTCAGTGGGAATATTTATTGATATAGTGAACCAAATAGAAAATGCAAAGAACTATGATGAGAATAGTGGAAAAACTAAAACTGTTTTGGAATATAAAACAAAAGAATTAGGAAGTTTTACTTCATTTGATCCTAGAAGTATTATTCCTTATAATGGAGTATTCGGAGAACTTAAAGATATGGTGGGTAGAGCTAGAATTTTGGAAATGTATAAAAAAATATATAATAAAGAGTATAATCATAAAAGATAATGATTATTCTTTTTTTAGTTATTAAAATTACGTAAATGATTAGTAAAATTAATGAAATTTTCTTGATATATTTGAGGCTTTTTGATATGATTAAAAGTGCATAGGAAAGGAATGATATGAATGAAGTATGTTTATGCATTTAAAGAAGGAAATGCTAGTATGAGAAATTTACTTGGTGGTAAAGGTGCCAATTTAGCAGAAATGACTGTTTTAGGTTTACCTATACCTCAAGGGTTTACTGTTACTACTGAAGCTTGTACAGAATATTATAATCAAGGTAAGAAAATTTCAGCAGAGATAGAAAAGCAAATTTTTGATGCTTTAGCAGAACTTGAAAAAATTCAAGGAAAGAAATTTGGAGATGTTAGTGATCCACTACTAGTATCTGTTAGAAGTGGTGCTAGAGCTAGTATGCCTGGTATGATGGATACGATTCTTAACTTGGGACTTAATGATGAATCTGTAGAAGGATTTGCTAAAAAGACAGGGAATCCAAGATTTGCTTATGATAGCTATCGTAGATTTATTCAAATGTATAGTGATGTCGTTATGGAAGTTAATAAGTCTTTCTTTGAAAAAATCATTGATGAGTTAAAAGAAGAAAAGGGTATTAAATTTGATACAGAACTTACTGTTGAAGATTTGATGGAACTTGTTAAGAGATTTAAAAAAGTTTATAGTGATCACATGAACGGTGAGGAGTTCCCTCAAGATGCATGTACACAATTAATGGGAGCAGTAAAAGCTGTATTTAGATCTTGGGATAATCCTAGAGCAATTGTTTATAGAAGAATGAATGATATTCCTGGTGATTGGGGAACAGCTGTAAATGTTCAAGCAATGGTATTTGGAAATATGGGTAATACTTCTGGTACAGGGGTGGCATTTACTCGTAATCCAGCTACTGGTGAAAAGGGTATTTATGGTGAATATTTAATTAATGCTCAAGGAGAAGATGTTGTTGCTGGAGTTAGAACACCACAACCAATTACTAAATTAGCAGAAGATTTACCTGAATGTTATAAGGAATTTATTGAGATTGCTACAAAATTGGAAAATCATTATAAAGATATGCAAGATATGGAGTTTACTATTCAAGAGGGTAAGTTATATTTCTTACAAACAAGAAGTGGTAAGAGAACTGCTAGAGCAGCAATTAATATTGCGTGTGATTTGGTAGATGAAGGAATGATTACTCCAGAAGAAGCAATTATGAGAATTGATGCGAAGAGTCTTGATCAATTACTTCATCCAATGTTTGATGCAGAAGCATTAAAAGAAGGAGAAGTTATTGGACAAGCATTGCCAGCATCACCTGGAGCAGCAGCAGGTAAAGTATATTTTACAGCTGAAGAAGCGAAGAAGCATGGCAAAGGTGGTAAAGGAGAGAGAGTTATCCTTGTTAGATTAGAAACAACTCCAGAAGATATTGAGGGTATGGTAGCAAGTCAAGGCGTTCTTACAGTAAGAGGAGGAATGACTTCACACGCAGCAGTGGTTGCTCGTGGTATGGGAACTTGTTGTGTATCTGGATGCGGGGAAATTGTTATTGACGAGGCTAATAAGGTATTTACTTTGGGTGGACATACGTTCCACGAAGGCGACTATATATCTTTAGATGGATCTACAGGTAAGATATATTGTGGAGATATTAAAACAGTAGAAGCAACAGTATCTGGTAATTTTGGAAGAATAATGGCTTGGGCTGATCAGTTTAGAAGATTAATGATAAGAACTAATGCTGATAATCCAAGAGATACTAAAAAAGCTATTGAACTTGGTGCAGAGGGAATTGGATTATGTAGAACTGAGCATATGTTCTTTGATGCAGATAGAATTCCTAAAATAAGAAAAATGATCTTATCTGAGACAGTAGAAGCAAGAGAGACAGCTTTAAATGAATTAATACCTTTCCAAAAAGGCGACTTTAAAGCTATGTATAAAGAGTTAAAGGGATTACCTATGACAGTAAGATATTTGGATCCACCTTTACACGAATTCTTACCTACTGATGAAGAAGATATTAAAGCTTTAGCAAAAGATATGAATGTTAGTTTGGAACATTTGAAAAATAAGATTGATGAGTTACATGAGTTTAATCCGATGATGGGACATAGAGGATGTCGTTTAGCAGTTACTTATCCGGAAATTGCTAAAATGCAGACTAGAGCATTAATGGAAGCAGCTATTGAAGTACACGAAGAAGAAGGTTTAGACATTACCCCAGAAATAATGATTCCATTAGTTGGAGAAAAAAGAGAACTTAAATTTGTAAAAGATGTTGTTATTGAAGTTGCTGAACAAGTTAAGAAAGAGAAAAAGTCTGATATTCAGTATCATATTGGTACGATGATTGAGATTCCTAGAGCAGCTTTACTTGCTGACGAAATAGCTACGGAAGCAGAATTTTTCTCATTTGGTACAAACGATTTAACACAAATGACATTTGGATTCTCTAGAGATGATGCAGGTAAATTCTTAGATGCTTATTACCAAAATAAGATTTATGAATTTGATCCATTTGCTAGATTAGATCAAAATGGCGTTGGTAAACTTGTTAAGATGGCAGCTGAACTCGGTAGAAAGGCAAGACCTGATATTCATCTAGGTATTTGTGGAGAACATGGTGGAGAACCTTCTTCAATTGAATTTTGCAATAATGTAGGCCTTGATTATGTTTCTTGTTCACCATTTAGAGTGCCAATTGCAAGACTTGCTGCAGCACAAGCTGCTATCAAGTCCCGCCAAAAATAGAGTGATAACACACTCCAATAAATAAAAAATCAAAGAACCGAAAGGTTCTTTTTTTAGTTGGAATAAAAGGATAAAATGGAAGGATGATAATATTATATAAATAATAAAAATGGGTTGGGTGGTGTGATGCCACAATAATAGATTTTTATGCAGGAAAGTAGCAATAAGGTTAGGGATACTTTTTTTGTTGGTGTAAAAGTAAAATGAAATGGAGGTAGATAGAATGTTTTACATTAAACCTAATTTAAAGAATATGTCTCAAGGAGCCAGACTTGAGTACATAAGAGAAGTCAGACATATGACTAAAGAGGATGTGGCAGCTTATTTTGGATTTGGAGGAAAGGAACCGAATAAAACAATTCGTGAGTACGAAAACAATACTACTAGTCCAAGTCCAAGTAGATTGGAAGAATTGGCAAGGCTATATGAAGTAAGTGTGGATGCAATAAGAAAATATGATTTTACAACTCCTATAGAAGAAATCTACTATCAAATGTGGTTAGAAGAAGAATTCCCATATTATCAATTCAATATTGAGATGGATACTTTTTCTGGTAAATCATATAACATGAATGTTTATAATGGAATTCAAGAGTGGAAAAAAATGAGAGAAAGAAGAGAAAACTACGATATATCTGATGATGATTATCTCGAATGGAAATTGAATTTTAAATTAGAAAATGAATTACATTAAAATGTCTAAAAAACGTCGTTTTTTATGATATAATGTATATATAGATTTTAAAAAAAATATAGGAGGTGAGGTAGAATATGTATTTAGGTGAAAAAGTAGATGTTAAAGAAAATTCAATTTATAATATAGATGAAAATTTACTAACAATTCTTTTAACTGATAGAACTACAGGTAAAAACATTTTATGGGCAACTAATATGTACGAATCGCATGGATTAAACTATTCTTCCTCATCGCAAATGACAGTTGAACAAATAACCGGTAGAAATGGACAAGTGATTAAACCTCGTACTAAAAAAAGCAAACAAGAACAAGTAAAACGAATAAGAGATAAAGGAGAGGTTTTTACTCCATCATGGGTGTGTAATAGACAAAACAATGTAGCAGACTCTTCATGGTTCGGAATGGAGAATATCTTTAATAAAGAAGAAGGAAATACATGGTTAACAAATAAAAATAAAATATTATTTCCAAAAGGTAAAACATGGGTTGATTATGTCAAGAGTAAACGATTAGAAATAGCATGTGGAGAAGCTCCATATTTGGTAAGCAGGTATGATACAGTTACCGAAGAAGTGATTCCACCATTTGATAGAATTGGCCTTTTAGATAGAAAATTGAGAGTTATAAGTGAAAATGTTGACACTAAAGATGACTGGAAAAAATATGCTATTGAAGCATACAAAAGTATTTATGGATATGAATGGCAAGGGGACAGTTTATTAATTGCTAGAGAAAATATGTTATATACATATATTGATTACTATTTATTTGAATTTAATGAGAATCCATCAATTGATGATTTAACAAAAATAGCAGAAATAATATCTTGGAATGTATTTCAAATGGATGGTATAAAATACGTCATTCCAAATAGTTGTAAAAATGAAAGATTCGTTGAATTAACATTATTTGGTGAAAATGTAATAGAAAAGTGTTGTGATGGATGTAAATCTAACAAATTAAAAAAACATAACGGAATTTACTGTAAAACAATGAATTGGGATACTAATAAACCAGTTAAGTTTATTAATCTATTGAAGAAAGGAATTAAATAGTATGGAAGGAAAAGAAATATTAGATAAATATATTATAGGTAGAGTTGATCCATATATATATGCTTTTTCGACAAATACAATTCCAAATTATTTAAAAATAGGAGATACTTATAGACCAGTTCCTGAAAGATTAAATGAGTGGAGACATGAATATAAGGATTTAAAAGAAGAATATAGAGAAAAGGCATTGATAAATGATGAGGTTTTCTTTAGAGATTATTCTGTACATAAATATATAGAAGAAGAGTTAGGTAAAATGAGATTACTTGAAGAAGAACTTGAGAAAGGTGTCACATTTTCTAATGAATTCTTTAAGAATGCTACATCTTCTGACGTGAAGGAAGCTATAGAAGATATTAAAAAAAGTTATGAAAAAAATGATAACAAATACAAGTTTTATGATACTAGTACAAGGCTTCCAGAAGACTTCCATTTTCCACGTGAAGAAAAAGAATGGGATATAAGACCTAATCAACAAGTAGCAATCGATAATTTTATTAATGCAAGAAATAATAATAGAAAAAATTTACTTATGTATGCAGTAATGAGATTTGGTAAATCATTTACTTCATTAATGTGTGCTAAAGCAATGAATGCAAATTTAGTTGTGGTTGTATCAGCAAAAGTTGATGTTAAATTGGAATGGCAAAAAAATGTTGAGCAACCAAAAAATTTAGAGGGATATACTTTTGTTACTGCTGATACATTGGCAAGAAATAATGATGAAGTAACTGATAGATTAAAAAATAAAGAAAAAGTAGTCGTATTTTTGTCATTACAAGATTTACAGGGAAATTTAATAAAAGACAAACATAAAGATATTTTCAAAAATAAAATAGATCTATTAATAGTAGATGAAACTCATTTTGGAGCTAGAGCAGAAAAATATGGAAAAATATTATATGACACTAAATATGTCAAAGATATTAAGGAAAAGTATGGTAATGAAGAAAAAAGTGTAGATGTTATAAATGAAGAAATAAAAGCTCTAAATGTTGATACAACATTACATTTGTCTGGTACTCCATATCGAATTTTGATGGGTGATGAATTTGAAAAAGATGATATCATTTGTTTTTGCCAATTTTCAGATATCGTTAATGAACAAAAAAAATGGGACGAAGAAAATATTTTAAAAGATGATGTTGATGAATGGGATAATCCATATTATGGATTTCCACAAATGATAAGATTTGCATTTAATCCAAGCAAAAAAGCAAAAGAAAAACTAAAAGAATATAAGACAAATGGATACACATATGCACTTTCTGCTTTATTAAAACCTAAATCAGTTACTAAAACAGAAGATTATTCATATAGAAAGTTTGAAAATGAAGAAGAAGTGTTAGAATTATTTGAAGTAATTGATGGAAGTAAAAAAGATGAGAATGTATTAGGTTTCTTAAATTACGATAAGATTAAAGAAGGTAAAATGTGTAGACATATCGTTTGTGTATTACCTTATTGTGCTTCCTGTGATGCATTAGAACAATTAATAAATAACAATATAGAAAAGTTTAAAAATTTAAACGAATATAAAATTATTAATATTTCGGGTATTGATGTAAAGAGAGAATATAGTACAATTGATAAAATCAAAAAAGAAATAAAAAAATGTGAATCACAAAACATTAAAACACTAACTTTAACAGTTAATATGATGTTAACTGGTTCAACTGTTGATGAATGGGATACAATGATTTATTTGAAAGATACATCATCACCTCAAGAATATGATCAAGCAATATTCAGGTTACAAAACCCATATATTCAAGAAAAAAGCGATGATATTGGTAATATTATTAAAAGAAATATGAAGCCTCAAACATTATTAGTTGATTTTGATCCATATCGAATGTTTTCTTTGCAAGAACAAAAATCCAAAATTTACAATGTTAATGTTGATGAAGCGGGAAACACTCACCTTGAAGATAGATTAAAAAATGAATTGAAAATTTCACCAATTATTACAATGAATCAAGATAAAATTATTGAAATTAAAGCTAAAAACATTATGGAAGTAATAAGCGAATATTCAAAGAATAAAGGTGTAATGGATGAAGTAAATGACATACCAGTAGATTTAAAATTGCTTAATTATAATGAGATAAAGAATATAATTGAAAAACAAGCTGAATTAGGTTCAAATAAAGGATTATCTTTTGATACTGCAGATGAAGATGGTGAAGATTTTGATCTACCAGAAGATATTCAAGATGATGATGATGAACAAAGTGATAACAATGATGAAACGGATGGAAATATCAACGAAGATAGCATAAATGATAGTGTTAAATATGAGAAAAAAATTAGAACATATTTTGCTAGAATTTTATTTTATTCTTTCTTAACAGATGATAATGTTATTTCACTAACAGATATTATTGAAACACTAAAAGAAAATAATAATAATATACGTATAGCCAAAAATTTAGGATTAGATTATAATGTATTAAAATTAATGAATGAAAGGATGGATGCTTTCAAATTAAGCCAATTAGATTATAGAATACAAAATATTAATCAATTATCACATGATGAATCTCTTAAGCCAATAGAACGCGCTTATGTAGCTCTGAATAAATTTAAAAAGATTTCTACATCAGAAATAGTAATACCAGTGCAAAGATGTATCGAAATGTATGAAATGATAGATAAGAATTTATTAAAAGACATTTGCAATAATAATGGGAAAATACTGGATTTAGCAAGCACAATTGGAGAGTTTGCAATTGGATTATATGAGAAATTGCAAAAGAACGGAATTAATATAAAAGATTATAATAATATATTGTATTCTATTCCATCGTCAAGTGTTGCTTATGAGTTTACTAGAAAAATATATGACATATTTGGATTGAATATTGATAATATAGCAAGTTGCTTTAATTGTTATGATTTAATAAAGGTAAAAGATAATGCTAATAATGTCGATTATAATGAAATAAAAAAATTATTATTACAAAACAAGAAATTTTCTGAAATTGAATTAGAAAGAAATTTATTATATGTGGAAGGAGATGATAAAATGAAATTTGATATTGTAGTTGGGAACCCACCATATCAAGAAGAGGTTAAGACTGTAAGTAGTAGTAATGCACAAAAGCCTAGAACTAATATATTCCAACATTTTCAAGAATCTGCATCACTATTAGCCAAAGATAAAACTGTATTAATATATCCTGGTATGAGATGGATTCACCAATCAGGTAAAGGATTAAAAAATTTTGGATATAATTTAATTAATAATAGCAAATTAGAGGAAATTTCATTTTATCCAAATGCTAGAGACATATTTAATGGAACAGATATTCCAGATGGAATTTCGATTGTAGTAACTGATAATAATAAAACGGCTTCAGGATTTAAGTATAATTATATTTATGAAAATAATTATATTTCTATAAATCAAGATAATCCTGGAGATGATTTGTTGATAGTAAATCCAAATGATATAAAAATAGTTGAAAAAATAAAAAAATTTGTTACTAAAAATAATTTGAATTATTTGAATAGTGAAATCTTACCAAGAGGTGACTCATTGTTTGGTATTGATAATGATTTAATAATTAAGAATAAGAATCAGGCAGAACTATATACAAATCAAACCATTGATTGTAATAAAAAAATAAAGGTTCTAACAAATGATAAACCTGGTCCTGCTGGAAGAACAAAATGGTTTGTTATAAATAAAGATTTGATTAGACAAAATACAAAATATATAACAGAGTGGCAAGTTGTAGTTTCAAGTGCTCATCCTGGTGGTCAAGATAGAAGAAGCAATCAACTAGAAATAGTAGATAATCATAGTGCGTTTGGAAGAGCTAGAGTTGCTTTAAAATCATTTGAAACAAAAAAAGAAGCGGAGAATTTTGAAAAGTACATTAATTGTAAGTTTATTAGATATGCATTATTACTTACAGATGAGTCGTTAACATCTTTAGCAAAATATGTACCAAACTTGAGTAATTATACTGATAGTTGTTATATTGATTTTTCAAAACCTATTGATGATCAATTGTATAAATTATTGGGATTAAATAATGATGAAATAAAATATATTGAAAGCAAGCTTTAGAAAATGTCAAATGTGCGATAAGGAAGTAGAAATACTTCTTTTTCTTTTGCTTTGATCGCAACCTAAACATATTTATATAAAAATGATAATTTCTTTGTAGAGGTGATTTAATGAAAAGGAAAGTGGCAATATATGCTAGAGTTTCAACTGAACATGAAGCTCAATTATCTGCTTTAGAAAATCAAGTTCAATATTATGATGATATTCTAAAGAAAAATCCTGACTGGATTCTATATGATAGATATATAGATGAAGGAATAACAGGAACATCTACAAAGAAAAGAAAAAACTTTATGAGAATGATGGAGGATGCAAAAGCAGGCAAGTTTGATTTAATAATTACTCGTGAGGTATCAAGATTTGCTAGAAACACAGTTGATACATTACAAGAAACTAGAAAGTTAAAAAAGATTGGAGTAGAAGTATATTTTACAGAAGATAATATATGGACATTTAATGATGAAGATGGAGAATTAAAGCTTACTATCATGGCAACACTTGCTCAAAATGAAAGTAAGAAAACATCTCAAAGAGTTAAAGCAGGTCAGATGATATCATTTCAAAATGGAGTGTTTTATGGATCAGGTAATATTCTAGGTTACAATAAAGTTGGTCAAAACTTAGAAGTAAATGAAGAGCAAGCTGAAATTGTAAGATATATTTACTCTGAATATTTAAATGGAAAAGGTACAGTAAAAATTGCAAATGAATTAACTAAAAAAGGTGTTTCAACTTCTACAGGTTTAACAACATGGAGTGCTTCATACATTTCAAGAGTTTTAAGAAATCCATTTTATTCAGGTACTATAGTTTATAGAAAATCATACATACCAGATTATCTAGAACAAAAAGCAAAGATAAATTATGGTGAAGTAGAAAAGGTAGTAGTTGAAGGAAGACATGAACCAATTATATCTAAAGAAGATTTTAAAAAGGTTCAACAAATAATGGATAGTCATTCAAGACCAATTAAGTTAGGAAGAAAACAAGCATTAGGTTATCCTAAAAATTTATGGAGTAAAAAACTATTATGTGAATGTGGTTCAAGTTTTAATAGAAAGATTTATCACAAGAATAAAGAAGGTACAACATATTGTTATATTTGCTATAACAAGAAAAGTAGACCAAAGAACAGATTTAAGGATACATGTGATATGAAAGAGGTTCCAGAATGGAAATTACAATATATGGCTGAAGCAATATTTAGAAATCTTACACAAAATTCAGATAGTAGAAAAGCACTTGCTGAAAGACTATTGAAAGGAGTTGATATAGATGAACATCCAGAAAAGAAGATGTTACAACGTATTGATAAATTAAATAAATTAATTGAAAATGAAACAACAAAGTTAGATAGATTAATGGATAATTATCTTGATGAAAATATCGATGTTAATATGTATGATATGTTTCAAAAGAAGTTATCTAGTAGAATAGAGAAATATAAAATTGAAATATTAGAATTAGAAAAGAAATGTTCATCAATTGAACCATTAGAAGTTAGAATAGAAAATGCTAAAAAGAGTATAAGAAAATTATTAGATATTAGTTATAATGGAGTTGATGAAAAAATAATAGAAGAATTTGTAGAACGAGTAATAATTCATAAAGATTATTTTGAATGGAAATTAAACTTTATGAATGAAACAATAAAATTAGAAGTAGATGGAAAAACTAAAAAAGATGGATTTTTAATTGAGCACGAATAAAAATTATATTTTATATGATATAATATATCTTGAAATATTTATAAATCAGGAGGTTTGTTTATGAAGTTTGGACGATTGGGATATTATCCTGAATTTGATCATAAGGATATGGAATACATAGATTTTTCAAGTGATAAAACTATTTTGGAATATGATGTATTATTAGTTGATTTGAATAATATATTTAGAAGTTTTGAAACTTATGGTGAGTACAATGGCTTGCCAAGAATTACTGATCATGATTCTACCCAATTAAAATTACATCTAAAAAAAAGAAAAGCTGAAATTAAAGAGTTTTTGGAAAGTGGGAAAAATATAATAGTATTAGGTGGAAATGATGATTGTGTTTATTGTTATACTGGCAAAAAAGATACTTCTGGTACTGGAAAAAATGCAAAAACAACTTATTATGTTGAAGATGTTCATTCAATATCATTGTTGCCTATAAAGGTATCTTCTTTAGCATTATCAGGCAAAAGGATTTCATTTAAAAACAAAAAAGTTGAAGAACAATTTGAAAGATACAATGATTATTTTGAATATCGTACAGTATATGAAAATGTAAATGACAATATTTTGATGACAATTGAAGGAACAAATAAGGTAGTATCATATTATGAACAAGTAGGAAAAGGGAAAATAATCTTTTTTCCTGATTTAGGATTTGATAGAAAGAATCCAACGAATGAATCAAGGATAGAAAAGAAGTTCTTAAATGATATAAGTAATATTAATAATTTGTTACTGAATGAAGAATTTGAATTACCTGCTTATTCAAAAAAATACCTATTACCAAACGAAGAGATAATGATGAATGATATTGATAAATCAAAATGTGAGTTAAACAAATTATTAACAAATATTGAAAATAAAGAAAAAGCATTAAAAAATCTTCAAAAACAAAAAGTAATGTTTACTGGTACTGGTACACAATTAGAAATGAATTCTGTTGAGCAATTTAAAGATATTGGATTTTCAATAATAAAATATGATCCTGATTCTGTAGATGAAGATATCGTTATTAAGTTTAATGAAAAAATTGCTGTTGTTGAAGTTAAAGGTATATCTGGAAGTGCAACGGAAAAGCATACTTCTCAGATAGTAAAGTGGAAATCTGAATACCATATTGAAAATGATATAATGCCTAAAGGAATATTGTTAGTAAATGCTTTTAATGATAAAGAACTAGAATGTAGGCAAGAATATTTTCCATATCAAATGTTGAAATATGCTACACATCAAGAAATTTGTCTTCTGACTACACTTCAATTATATAATATTAGAAAATATTTAGAAAAATATCCTGATGAAAAAGAAAAGATTATTGATGAAATATTTAATACTGATGGATTGTATAAAAAATTTGCTGAATGGAATTTAAATATTACAAAGATAGAAAATACAGAAAAATAGAAGTTAACAAAATTTTAAAAATTAATAATTAATAAGTAAAGTCATTTTAGTCTAAATGGAGTGTAGTCACATTCCGTTAAGTTATCCTTAGTTTTATGGTTCACAAGCTGCTATTAAGGCGAGAAATAATTAGAATGCAAAAGCGTGATTAAATAAAAAGACTAGAAGAAGTGATTTGAAGAAAATCTACACGAAATAAAAAGCGTGTAGATTTTTTATATGTTAAAATTAATATAAGGAGGATATGTATGGCAAGAGAATATAGGAATTTTACGAGAGAAGAAAAAATTAAGGCTGTAAAAATGGTTTTAGTTGTCGCAGTACTAGTTTTAGGTGTTGGTTATGTCCTTACTACTATTGACTTAAAAGTAAATGATGATATTACAGTTAGTCCAGATGATAGTAACTTTGATGTTAATTTTACTAAGAGGAAATTATGATGATAACTACGTTTCTTTTGGAGGATTCACATGGAGAATACTGCAAATAGATGAAAATGGTAATCTAAGAATTGTATTAGATGGTGTAATAAGTGGGACAACATCTAAATATAGAGATAGTGCTTCTGCTGATACAATAGATTTAGCTAAAGAAATGCTTGCTTATGGTAATAGTAATATTAAACCAATTTTAGATAATTGGTATCAAAATAATCTAGCATCTAATTCTGATAAAATTGTAAAATCAAATTTTTGTGTAAACTTTGATTATTATACAAGAAAATCATCAGGTACATATGCGAATGTTAATTATTTTCAATCATATGAAAATTTAGACCAAGATAGTAACAATTATTCTCCAATACTAGTTTGTCCTAGTAAATATATTACTCAAGAAAATATTGGATTAATTAGTGCAGAAGGAGTTGTTTTAGCAGGAGGAGCTTATAAGAAAAATAACACTTCATATTTCTTATATAATTCTGGTATTGATAATTACTACTGGACATTATCTCCTGCATATTACGATCCCACTCATAAAAATGGAAATGTTTTTATTGTAGATAAAAATGGAGCTCCTACCGACTGGACTAGAAATTTATTAACGAATAGTTACTATATAAGACCAGTTATTACAATTAATGGCAATTTTGAAATGACAGGAAATGGTACAGTTAATAATCCTTATCAGTATAAATAAAATTTTACAATAAAAAAATATTTAAAATCATGATATAATAATATTATCAAAGTAAACTTTAAATTATAAAAGATAGAAAATGGAGAAAATACTTTAAATCATAGAGAAGAAAAAATATGGTTAAATAGTATTAGAATTACGTGAAAAAATAATTTGATTCAAGTTGATTAGTTAGGAGGTAAAAAATGAAACTAATTAATGTAAATAAATCTTATAATACTTCTTACGGAAAATTGCGAATATTAAAAAATATCTCTGTTAGCTTTGAGAAAGGAAAATTTTATGCAATTATGGGAAGAAGTGGGAGTGGAAAAAGTACACTAGTGAATATTTTAGGTCTTTTAGATGATTTTGATGATGGCGATTATTATCTAAATGATATAAATGTAAAACAATTAAATGATAAAACGAAATCAAAGATTAGAGGTTTAAATATAGGCTTTGTTTTTCAGTCGTTTTATCTAAATAAAAACTTAACTGCTTACGAAAATATTATTTTACCTACATATATTAATGATAAGATGGATGATACTGAAAGAAAAAGTAGAGTTTTAAATATAATGAAAAAATTAGAAATAATTGATAGAAGAGAACATAAGCCATCATCTTTATCAGGTGGAGAACAGCAAAGAGTTGCTATTGCAAGAGCCTTAATTAATAACCCTGATATTATCATTGCAGATGAGCCAACAGGAAATTTAGATTCCTCTAATGAATTAGAAGTATTAAAAATTTTAAAAGAAATAAGTAAACAAGGTAAAATTGTTATTGTAGTTAGCCACAATCCAATTATAAAAAATTATGCTGATATTTTATATAAAATAAATGATGGTAAAATAAGCGAGGAAAAAATATGAAACTTTCTTATATATTAAAATTAGCATTAACTAATATAAAAGAGAAAAAGTTTAAATCAAAACTTACCTTATTTATTATTATACTTTTTATGATTTTGATATGTAGTTTTTTTTCATTTAAAAATTCATTTTATAATTTTATGGATGATTGGCTTAATAAAGATTATAATTTTAAATTAATACAGGTAAACACTGAAAATAAAAATTATAGTGAAGTGTTAGCAGATTTAAATAAATTAAATGATAAACATATAAGTAATATTTTTAAAGATAATACAGAACTTAAAGTACAAGCAAATTTAAATAATAAAGATGTTGAATTTTATGGGAATTTTGATGGATTTGATTATAAAATTCTAAAAGGTAAAGATATTAAAGATAAATATGATATTGTTTGTCCAAATTATATGATTGGTGGCGATTGGACCAGCGAACATGATAAAAATAAATATGTAAAAATGAATGACAAAATTGGTGATATATTACATATGCAATTTAAAAAAATTTATGTTGTTTCTGAAACTGAGAGAAAAGTTCTTAATACATATGATTATGATTTAAAATTAGTAGGAACTTTTGATTCTGAAAAAGAGTTAATTGGCTATAATAAATGCTTTATTAGCGTTGAACTTTTTAATGAGACTTTAAAAGAATCTGAAATTGTATATAGTGATGAATTTTTAAATTCAAGAGTAAAATATGACGATTTAGAAGTTTTAGTTTTAGTTGATAATCACAAGAATGTAGATGGGGTTAGAAATAAGATTGAAAATATTGGATATAAAACATACATTCCAGAAGTTGATTTAAGTTCCTACGAAACAATTTTTAAAATTATTTATGTCGCTACGATAATAATTATTTTAACATCTATAGTATGCATGTTCTATTTTATAAGAATAACATTATCTGAGTCTAAAAAGGATATAGCTCTTTATCAAATATTGGGTTATGATTTTAAAGATATTAAAAAAATCTATACGATTCAGTATTTTATATTGTTTACGATATCGTTGATAATAGCAACTATTATTTCCCTTTGTTTAATTGCTATTGCAAATAGTATAATGGCTAACGATCCTAATTATAGTGTTTTAACAATAAGATTATCATTAAAAGAAATGTTAACCTATTATATATTTTTATTATTGTTAGCATATTTTGTGATAATGATATTGCTAAAAAAGATTAAAAAAAGCAAGTCTCTTATTCTTTTAATGGGAGAATAGTTATGATATGGTTAAAAGTATTTTATAATAAAAGTATATATAAACAAATAATAGTCTTTACATTATTATTTAGCTCTGTTTTAATATTTTGTTGTTTATATATGAGTTCAATAAAAAATTATCAAAAAGAAAAAGAAAAAGAGGAATATAGAACTGCAATAGTTACTTTTAAAAATGATTATGATACTAATATTCTTTCAAACAATAAAAAAATCATAAGTATAAATAAAGAAAACAATGAATACATTCTAATTTTTAAAGAAAGTTATAATGTTGAAGAATTTCATCAATCTTATAAAAACGAAATAACTGTTTTTTCAACGCAACCTTTTAATGATAATAACTTTCATACTATCAATGTGGTATTAAAAGGAGTATTAATTACTTGTATAGTGTTAATAATCATTTTAATTTTTAACTTTTCATTAAATTTTATATATTCTGTTGAAAAAGATGTTGCATTATTAAAATTAATAGGCTTTAGCAATAAAAAAATTGTTATTATATTAACATCATTGTTGTATTTGTTATATTCATTAACGTATATATTTAGTATATTTGTTTCAAAAATATTTTTAATTGTAATTGACAGATTAAAAATACTATCAAATACAGATTTTATTAATTTTAGTGAATTGTTATCAATATATGGTGTCGTTAGTTTTATTATAGTATTGTCGTTTTCAAGAATAATATTTAAAATTAAGAAAACATCACCAATAATGTTAGCAAGTTCAGTTTAATTAAAATTATTATATCATTTACAGAATAAAGGTTGTATTACAAAAAATTGATACAACCTTTTTATTTCAAATTTTGATTTATATATTTCATAAGGACTTCTGTTATCTCTTCTGCCGGTTCTTTACAATCATTATTCAGCCATTCTAATATAACATGGTATCCACCCTCAAGAATATAAGTTTTCTTATATTTTGTTTCTGTTCTATTAGACATTTTGCTATTTAATATTTCAGTAATAATAGGCAAATTTAATAATTTTTT
>ERZ857629.1056-NODE-1056-length-33196-cov-20.830301_pt1 | contig 33196 bp, 51 predicted proteins | sample MGYA00519700_ERZ857629 | MGnify/ENA primary metagenome ERZ857629 (study PRJEB31778, sample SAMEA3449351) | human gut metagenome | biome: human gut; feature: human-associated habitat; material: faeces | place: United Kingdom | collected 2010/2012 ... | reverse complement strand
CCCGCCGTGTAAATTACTCTTCGTTCTTTTCTTCCAGCTCGGTAACACGTTTTTCTATGTCGATTACTTTGCTGAGCTGTTCTTTCAATGCCGCAATCTCCGCGCTTTGCGATCCAATGCGTTGGAGCAACAAATCAAATTCAGGGTGACCGATGAGCGAGGTTTCGACGCTGTACAAAACAATCGGTTCAACAACGTATGTCTTGACAACTCGACCGCAAGCCACAAGATTAACCTCGCAATCGAGCCTGCCGTGTTTAACGACCTCTTTCGGCACGATGAACGGATTTTCGGCAACGCGATATTGTTTGACCGTGTCGCCGTTTTTGAAATTGATAAGCACGTTTGAAAGTGCCAAAGTTGAAACGAGGGTTATCCTCAAATCTTCGTTTTCGCCCAACAATAAAGGCTCTCGTGTTGAGAGCCTCCCGTGCGTTTTGTCGAGCGTTATAGTTATGTCTACCATATGTGCCTCCTAATCTTTGTTCGCTTCGATTCCGCTTACCATCGTCAAAAGGTCGTTAAACCTCTGTGAATGGTTGCGCTCGTCAGCGATGATTTCCTCATAATTCGAGATAATCGCGTCGATTTGTTCTTCAGTCAACCCTGCTGATTCTGCAAGCGTGAGGATTTCGGCAAGGTCGTTGAAATAATCCTTGTTTGTGTTAGCCTCACCCTCTGCGCCGTGCGATAAGATTGCCGAGATACGCAACGTTGCGTTTACTTGTTCATCCATAGGTTTTCCCTCCATCAAGTTATTTCGGTATCATTCCAATAGGTCACAACTCCTTCCATAAGTTGACTATCTTGAGTAATAGTAATCTTGGGAGTGGTTCCAAGTTCTACAACTTTTCGATAAATTTTTGAACTGATGACACCGTAGGTAGAGTTGTCGAATTCGAAGCGAATTGATACCTGTTCCGCTATACCAGTGTTGTTTGCCATTGTATTAGCACTGGCTAACACAACTGCGCTGTTGGGAGAACCGGGCCATATAGAAGCCGAAAAAGAAGCCGGGCGAGTGGGAATCCCCAGTCCGATCATAACCCTGCCTTTTGCCGTGTCTATAATTTTTGCAAGTTTACCATATGCTGCAGCTGTAGGACTCACAGTAAATGTATACTTGTTGAGTTTGAAAGCCGGGAATGTGTAAGATATCTCAATAGGCAACCAAATATTTGTATCTGCGTGACTGCATATTAATATACACGGGTTTGAGCCTCTAAATGTTACCGGAATTTGAGCAATTTCGTCTACGACTACCTCTGGTGTAAAAAGCGAATCATCGACTTCAATTTCACTTAAATCGGCAAAACTTTCAGCGTCAACATTAACAAACGTGCTACCCGTATAATAAACAGGCGATGCACCTGCCGGCCCTTGAGGGCCAGTCGGTCCTTGAACACCTTGTGGGCCTCTCTCTCCTTTTTCACCCTGTGGGCCGGTTGATCCTTGCTCACCTTGAGGCCCTCTTTCACCCTGAGGTCCCGTTTCTCCCTGCGGACCTTGTATACCTTGAGGTCCTTGAATACCTTGAGGTCCCGTTTCGCCTTTTGGGCCTATAGGTCCTTGCTCGCCCTGAGGCCCCGCTTCTCCCTGCGGACCTTGAATACCCTGAGGACCTCGTGGGCCTTGAATTCCTTGTTTGCCCTCTGGACCGATTTCGCCTTGCTCGCCTTGTGGACCTTGTGGACCTTGCAATTGCCCTTGATTCACCCAAGTTGAAGTAACGCCGTCATACGCCCATATATCGCGAGGAGCGGTCAGTCCGACAAAATATGCGTCGCCTGCGTTTGCGTTTGTTGGCAATTGTGACGGAGTATTTACGGTGCCAATTATTACGAAGTCATTTCCCGATGCACCCTTTTCACCTTGAGGGCCACGAGGGCCTTGCGCTCCTGTCTCCCCCTTTGGACCCGTCGGCCCTTGAATTCCTTGCGCTCCTTGTATGCCTTGTTCGCCTTGCGCTCCGGTTTTGCCTTGCGCTCCAGTTGGTCCTTGAGGACCGGTTGCACCTACTTCACCTTTTGCGCCTTGTATACCTTGCAAACCTTGTATACCTTGAGGTCCGCGCAAGCCTCTTTCACCCTGTGGACCTTGTTCGCCTTTTAGTGAATCCACATATTCAACTTGAGCGAGTCCACCGCTAACAATAGCCCTGATATATGCCATAGATCCAATGGTGTCCGCATAAGACGATACGATAATATCCCCAACTTGAATAGTCTTTGAAAGCGGATTGACAACATTTGCCAACGTCACAGCGGTTGTACCGCCCGTGATAGCTTCATTAATAAAAAAGATGCTTTGCCCTTGAGGTCCGCGCAAGCCTTGCTCGCCCTGAGGTCCCGTTTCTCCCTGCGGACCAATAGGCCCTTGAATTCCTTGAATTCCTTGAGATCCTTGAGTACCTTGCGGTCCTTGCTCTCCTTGCGGTCCTTGCTCTCCTTGCGGTCCTTGAGGACCTTCAACACTTTGTACGTGTCCAGCATTTTCCCAAGATAGCGTGTCCGTCCCTGTTATAACATACATATCATATGTTCCAGGCTCAGAAGTATCGGGAATAAGATAAGCCGTGCTTTGGTCAACGGTTGATGGGTCGGGCAACAAAGATGCCGAGGCAAGTTTGCCTGCAATCGTAAACGGTTTGCCGGGATCGCCTTTAGGACCTTGAGCACCAACAGGGCCTTGAATCCCTTGCGCGCCTCGTGGTCCAATAGGTCCTTGCTCGCCGACTTCACCTTGTGGTCCTTGTGATCCCGTCGGACCTATTTCCCCCTTTGGCCCTCGTATATTCTTCGTCACAGGGTTTGCCTTGCCGCCGTCGTTCGACCAAGATATATTGCCGTTGTCGTCAACACTCGGAGTGAAAGTCGTGCCTTGCGGAATGCCGAAGTCGAAGTTCGTCGGATAGTTGCCGTTGCTATCAGCGGCGGCGGATTGTTCAACCGCAACACTGGCTTGTTGATTTGCGCCAAGCGTGTTCGTCTTTACCGTTCCAACAACAAACGGTTGCTTTGCGGCAAGGCTTGCGTTCTGCGTATAGTAAAGGTTGAGCAACGCCAACAGTTGTTCAAGTTCGCTCTCGGTTGCCGTCGTAGGCGGTATCGGCAATGCGGAATACTCAACCGTAAACGAACTCGTGTAAGTTGTTTGATTGATTGTTTCTTGCGTTCCACCGCTCGTTCCGTCGTTCAGCAAAATGTTGAACGATACGCCGACTTGCCCCTCTACTTCCGTTACGTTATACGGCAATGCAAGTTTCCAGCGGTGGACTTGCTTTTGGTTGCTCTTATCAACGCTGTACGCACCCACATACGACATAGGCGCATATGTAGTCGTCAATCCGTTCGGCAACGTGAACGCGACTTGTATCGCCGCTTGCGCAGGTGAAATCAGCGTAAACAACTCAACGTTTGCTACTTTGTTCTGTCCTTGATAGACGTGGTCGGTATCAGAGCGTGTGACCGTGCCGTCAAGATTCAAAAAGAAAAGCATAATTTTTACTCCTTTTTTTTATTTTTTGTATTAAAAGCCCCTCGCTCTGAAACGAGGGGCTGCCATACACTATCGTCAAAAATCTACCTCTTGATAATCTTCGGGAATTACCGCCGAAAAATATATGGCGTCTGTGGTTTCGCCCGAGTTTCTATCAACGTTTTGTCCAAACAAGATTGTGTAACGGTCTGTTCCGACTTTTTTACATATTGCCCACGACTTTGCACCGTTAATCGGGCAAGTCATCGGATTCCATTTCAAAATGCCATTAACCATCAATATGTGTTTCAACGGCGTGGTATTCTCTTCCCACGCCGTATCGGCGGACAGTTCTTGCACAGTAATCGATGTGCTTGCCACTATGTCTTTGTTCAATGCGTTGATTGTTTGTTTTTGCCAAATCACATAGAATTTGTCGGGTTCCAATATAGCCTCTTCTTTGCTCACATAAGGGTTGAATGTGGCAAGACCGGGGCATACTATAATATCGTCGCTGTCTGATACATAATGCACTTGATAACTAACGTCAATTTGCTCACGGCTGTCCTTGTCGATTTTAAGTGCATAGTCATCCAAATTTCCAGTGGCTTCAAGTGTGGTAAACCCATACTTCCCAAGCGATGTGCCTTCCGGATAAAGCATTGCTTTTCCACCGTCCTTTTGCTCATTGAATGACGGAGTCCACGCATTATCGCTCATAAACAATGACATTTTTGAAAACTCGCCGTATACGTCGGTGTATGGTACGAGACGTTGTGTTGCTTTGTTTTTCTCGTTCTCGAAATCATTTGAGCTTTGGAAGCCCGCGCCGTAGTTATCGTAGAATGAGATGTTGAAGCATATAGAGTTTCCAAAAGGAAAGGCTACAACCGGCATAAGAATCCCATCGCTTGCATTAAACTTGTCGAAACTTACAAAAGCGCACATTATTTTGTTTATTACATAATCGCTTTCATCAGCCGACCAAGCTCCTCTATCGAACGTGCGTTTCATCATCAAGGTGAAATACCGCAATATGGTATTGTGTGTATCCACAACTGTGTTGCCGTTACTCTGATAAGAATAACGGCTTGCGTAAGCGGATTTGCCAACGATTATGCGTTCTGCATAGTGTATGTGCCGCTCCACGCTCTGTTTTTCCGAGATGTCATACAAGCGGTAGTTCGAGTTCAACCCGACGAATTGTGACAACTGGTTGAAGTTCTTTGCAAGTGTGACAGTGATTCTTATTCGTGTTATGTCGTATTCCGCATCTACCGTCGCAATGTATTTGCCGTCAAGAATCTGCCCGACCTTTGGCATTTGCGAATAGGTTTTGATGTCGTAAGTGCGTTGTTCAACGTCTTGTCCGAGCCTTGCGATTGCGCCGCGCATTTTCTCGCCGTAGAACGACGTTTCGGCAACGTTTGCGCCCTGATTGTACACGAGCGCGTTACTCGTCTCGCCGCCGTCCGTAAGCACGGGTTTGACCGCCTCAACGCGCGCTGTCGCTATCGGCACATATGTCACCTTGAACGCGAGCCTGCGATACCATTCGCCATTTGATGTATCTATCGGTTTTAGACCGATACCAGTTTTTGCGTTTATAATATTGACAATCGCGGTGTTGTTGAACGCCTCTGAAACACTGGTTTGCCCCTCTTGTTTGAACGTCAACCCGTCAATAATATTGCCGCCTTGCTTCCACCGCAATGCCCACGCTTTTGAATACGGATATGCAGTTCCCCAATAGGACGAAAGCACGCTGTATTCCGCGTCTTCGTATGCGTATGCGGTGATGTCGCCGACTGGCGTGTTTCCGCTGTTATAATCGGGAATGAATCCACATTCGAGTTTTATGAGTTGTTGAATCGGCAAAGATGTGCGTATAAGCACGTTGTCGCCGTTTATCTCGATATTGCCGTCCTCTGTGCGCACCGTTATATAGTCGTTGCCGAATTCGGTTATTGCACCGCCCTCGTCCGTCGTGTTGCAAAGATTTTGCGCTGGCGAGGTTATCTTGCCACACCACTCGTTGCTGTCAATCGTGCTGTCTTGGTATATCATCGGCGGCATAGTCGGTGCTTGCTCGCTTCCGCCGAGTTTGTCAAACGTTACCTTGTAATGCGTATCGTCCGTTGTGGACAACGGCACAAGGCGCGGTATTGCGTGGATATATCCGCCCACTTGCGATAGTGCGTCCCAAAGCGTACAGTTTGTAAACGAAAACTCGGGCGCGGTGACGTTCTTGTATTCTTGTGCAAAATCCTCGTCAAGCACATATTCTTGCTTTTGAATCTCTGCGCCTTTATCTATCCCTACTCGCCGTGTTATGCCCGACGACAACAGCCTTTGACACACCGACGTAATTGTGGGTTGCGTCTTGGGGGCGATCTGCGTAAAATTAGATATTGCAAATTCAACCTTAAAATCTATCGGTGAAAAAGATGCACCTGCACTTGTTCCTTTTGAATCGATTTTGCCGCTATATGTTAGCGTAAAATTACCAGTATTCGGCAACGTTATTGTCTGCGTACCAAAACTTGTCGATGAAAAAGTATGGTCGTACACTATGGTTTTATTTTCATCGACGACGTGAACATTGCAAGGATATGTACCCCACTGATAATAAAGTTTAGTTACGCCTGAGCCTGTACTGTCTGCCAAAGCATATATAGAGCGGAAAGACAATATATCAAGTTGAAAACCTGCAATCGGCGTATAAACAGCATTAAGTCGCGTTAAGCAACCAACATAGTCACCGCTGAAAGCCATTCCCGAAGTTTGCGCAGGGGCTAATACACTTCCTGCGGCATAATCCGTATGCAAATATTTTGTACTTGTCAAAGTGCCGATAAAGCGGCGTTCCATAGCCTTTGTGAGTTCGATAGTATTAATCGTCCAATCGTATTTTGCGCCAACAGACGGTGCAAACGTGCGCCGCGTACGCTTCGTCGATGAAACGAGGCGATATATTCTGTCCACTTCAACACCGTTTTCGGCAATGATTATGCGAATAGGCGTAAACGGCTTTATGGGGTTATATCGCGGTGAAAGCGACAGATTGATACACCCTGCGTCGAGAACGTCGTTGAGTGCCATTCCGTCCGTAAAAGGGCGCGCCCACGGTGACAATGCTTGCCATTGATTGTTTTCAAAAATTTGAGGTTGGTAACTAAACATTGACACTTGCTCCTTTTTGACCTAAAATAAAAGCACACTAATAGGGGGTGTACTTATGCGCGAACGCATTGGTTATTCAAGTTTTATTGATAAGTACGGAAAAGTAATTTTCCCGATTTCTTTTGTGCTACTTTTTGTGGGATTTATATCACCACTTACTATAAATAACTGGTTTATAAAAATGGGGCTAATCTCTAATGTTATGGAATACAGTTTTTTTTCTTATATTCCTGCCATAGTAACAGCACCGATTTATTACTTAAAAACCAATTATTCGGAAATGCAATCTTACTATGGTTCATTCGATGAATATATGAAAGATATGCTTCCAAGTTTTTCGCTTTCTGTTGCGTTATCCATACTTGCTATTGCGATAATTTGTTGCACAATCGCCTTTTTAGTTTTGTACTTCGCAAAGCATAAAACCAACAAGGGGTTGCTCATTGCAACTCCGTCACTCTATATCGTAATGACAATAGTTTTGTGCGCCTCAACAAAAGGAATCCCCTTTGTCGGCTTCTATACAACGCTGATATTCTTAATCCTTGCAATCTTGTACTGTGCAAATGCGCAGTTGATACCGAAGCTGCGCCAACACAAGCCGACCAAATCCGAGCGAATCGCCGAGTTGGAAAAGCAAGTTGCCGAACTGACAAAGGAAAAGGACACCCATTGAGTGTCCTTTCTTTATCCCTCTGTCCTCGAACGATTGAACGAAGCACCAGCTCGCTCTCGTCCGATAGCGTTTCCGATGTTTTCCCACTTGCGTTGGTAAGTGTTTTCTTCCGCTTCTCTTGCATAGCCAAACAGCGTTCCAATCGTCATTAGTCCGCCTGCAACGTAATTGCCTGTTGCGAACGCCAAAGCGATTCCGCCGACTTGTCCTGCAATCTTCATTGAGGCATTTGCAACGTCTTGTGCTTGCTGTGAGCCTTTATATCTGCCGATGAGTGACACTTGCCAATCAAAACCCGACTTGACTATCTGCGCCGCAGGAATGACGTTTGCGAGTGCTTGAATCCCTTGCACCGTCTGATTGAAAGGACTGTTACCGTTTATTTCTTTTATTCCGCTTTTTATATCGTCCGCCCATTCCGAGAATACGGACTGGTAGCCTTTCTCTTTTTTAGAGCCGCCGCCCGAACTCTTAAAATCGACCGTGATTTTATATTCTGCCATAAGAATCACCTCGCGATTTCCAAAGTTGCCGAAACCGTGATACCTTTACCCGAAGTCAAAGACGCGGTTATTTCGCGCGCAACAACGTCCCACGACGCGCTGACACCTTGCGCGGTATCTCCGTCACCGTCGGCGTATGAAAGCTCATATACGCGTTGTAGTGCGCCTGTGAGCATATCTTTGAACAGCATTGCCGACACGTCGCCGCGCTTGTAAGGCATTATGACTTTGATAGTCAAGCCTTGTTGCGTAACTTCGGTTTTCATTTCCTCGCTTCCGTCCACATTTGACGAATCGCCCGTGCGCGTACGAACGATTGCACCGTCCATAAGCACAACGACGGTAGGATTCGCCGCCGAGCCTTTCGCTTTCATCTTCATCGTGACGTTGTTTGCAAGCACACCGTCTTTGATGAGTTGCCACGACACCTGAAGCGTTGCAGGCACTGCTTTCCCGATTTGTCCGAAATAGTTTTCAGTACCTACAAAAGGTGTAGAAACGCTCAATATGTACGCATATGAATTGCCGCCCTCATCGGTTATAATGCCCGCATTTCCTGCTACGTCCGCTACAAATGCGTTTATAGCTTGAAGCGCGTAATCGGCACGCCCCGTAACTTCGTTTTCATCGCAGGGAATTATTACTTGAAGCGACTGCATAAGCAATACACTGTCCAGTCCTTTAAGCGGTATCGGCGTGCTTGATTGTTCGAGTAAAACTCCGTTTATGAGGATTGTCGGAAGTTTTTTTTGCGTGCCTTTTATCGCATTCTCAAACTCGCCCTCGTTGCTGTGGACATAAAACTGATAGTTTCGCCCACCCACCGTTCCTGCAAACGCGTTCAATCTTTCGGTAAGTTTTGCGACAAGTTGTTTGTTTGTTATCATATCTCGCTCCTATTGTTTAGACAGTGTCCCCCGCAACTCTTGCGAAAGCATTATTGCAATCATGTCGCAGGCATCGTCAAACCAATGTTCGTTTGGGTTCTGTCTCCCGTTCCACTTCGGCGATACCCACGGCTCGTTGGTGTATGGCATATACGGTGCAACCGACTGGTCGATTTCTATCACCCATACGCCGTCACCCTTGTAATTCAATTTGACAGCGTTGTTTTTTAAGTTGCCCGTGTCGATAGGCACTACCGATTTGAATGCCGTCATCACGTTCTGCATGATTGCAAGTTGCCGTGTATAATCAATCATTTTTTTCCACCTTGATTATTTTGAGCCTCACACGCTTTGCCGCATATTTTACACGAGAAAGTCCGAGCGATTTCTCACCGTTCCTCGTATCAAATTCCTTGCTAATTTCCGTTATGAGCCACCACGATTCCGCAAAAAACAATTTGTCGTCTTTCGCAAATGGATAGGCATACGCGGTTTCAATCTCGCTTTCCTCTCGAGTACTCATTAGGTTTTGGACAGGTTGCTCTCGAAGCTCACGCCAGTCGGTGTAGAATTTTACTTTGATGATTTTTCCCTGTTCCATTGCGCCGTCTTTGGGAAACCACTTTGCTACAATTAAGTCCTTTTCTTTTGGCATAAGTGCGTTTATCATCTCAATAGTCCTCTCTGTAAGCGAATTTAGGCACGGTGTAATGCCCTTGATACACAAGACACACACCGTTTGGCAAAGTCTCTGTAAGCCTCATTGCCGTTGTGGGCGAAACCCATTTTCTGAATCCCGTTTCCACATCAACACTGTTGAAAAAGTCGCCGTTGCGCAGTTGGTAGTACACCTCATCCACAAGACAGTCCTTGATAATGTCACGGCAAGGCGGATATTTCGCAAGCAAGAACTCGATATAGTCTTTGTTGCGACCGTGTGCATAAATGTAGCGATATAGAAAGTCCGAGACACGCCTCAATATGCGTTGCGGAAGCGTTGACGGATTTGCATCGCCCGTCGTGTCCAAATATTCCGCCATATTCACGCCGAGGGTTTCAAGCACATATCGTTCATTCAATATGTATTGATGTTTTTTGTAGTCGTATATCATTGCATCGTCGTTAAATGGATAGTTCATGTTGCACGCTCCTATATTTTGTCCGTTTGCCGAGTTGCACGGCGTTACTCTTACGAACATAAAGGACGGTTTTCACCGCCCTTGTTTTTTTGATTACGCTCTCGAACCCGGGGCAACAACCGTGAATTGCTGACCTTTTGTTCCGATTGTGGTGTATCCGTTCGCCACGATAGGTACAACGGAGTACTCGTCCCAGCATTCTGCGCCGAAACGATATTTTGGTTGAATTCTGATGCCTTGTCCGTTCGGCGAGGGGATGGTTTTGACGGATTCGTTGAACGCCAATGCACGTCCTGTGCCGATTGAGCAGACAGCAAGACCGAGAACATTGTTGAGCGTGCCGGCTGTCAAACCGAGATACTTCTCTACGAGTTTCCAAACCGGATCGGAAACGACATAGCACGGCGTGTTGTCAACATCACCGACATAACCGATGACGGATTCAAGCGTGGTCTTTTCGTCCAATGCACCGGTACGAACCATGATTTGACCGTAGTTCGATCCGCCGATGATGACACCTTGTTTTTTGAGGCTGGTGTTGAGTTTCGAGCGAAGCAAGAAACAACGATTGTCTCTCGGATAGGTATCAATACCTTGTGATTCGTTGCCGTCGTCGAGGAATCCGTTTGCGTCGAGCAAATAGCCGAGATACGCGTTGTCGCCGGGTGTTGCGTCCACAACGACCTTGTTGCCTGTAGCGGCATCACCGACTGCCGATGTTCCTGCCGCTTGGCAAGTGAGCCATTTGGCGAGTTGTGCCGCGATTGTTACCGCGTTGACGTTTTGCGAAACTTTGCCGGTAAGGTTGCGGAGTTCGCCCTCTGCCGCATCGACGTTGATCATGTCTTGCATGTTGGTTGGAATGTCGATGTTGTAGTCGATCGTGCTGAGGATTCGGATTCCGTATGCCTCCGTCGCGGAAGTATAAGCGTCATCGCTATTGAAATAGCCGCCGTTCTTTTCTGCACCGATGTCACGCGCTTGTCCTGCGTTCGGTTTAAGACGGATGATTTGGATCTCCGCCGCGTCTGTGTCGGTGGAGTATTTCTCTGTACATGCTTCCTCGGGTCTCGTTACGATACCTTGAAAGATGTTGTCTTTGCCCCTCGTTGACATAATACGTTTGAGGGTTACTTCGTTTACAAATGGTGTGTTGATTGCTGAAAAAATTGCTCCCATGATGTTTCTCCTTTATTGAAAAAACACCCCAAACATGGAGTGCCTTTCAATGATGTTTTTTTGTGATTTTTGTTATCCGCGATAAGAGCGGTTGTACGAACGCATGACTTGTTCGTCGGTTGTTATTCCCCTCTCGCTGTTGCTATCGCCTTTCGGTTGCTCGCCAAAGGGTTGGTTGTCCATTGCATCAAGCACGTGCGACAGCCTTTCGGAAAGTTCTGCAAACTGTTCTTCCAACGCCGCGATTCTTGCCGCCTGCGCCTCGCTTATTTCGAGCATGTTTTTTTTATCTTCTGCCTCGTCATTGTCTTGCGGTGCGGGGGTATCATCGTCGCTTTTGCCGTCTTGCGCGTCATCAGCATTATCCGCCTTGTCCTCATCGAGTGCTTTTTTCTCGCCCTCGCTTTCGTCTACGCGGTCTTTTGCATCTTGTGAATCTTCGTCGCCGTCAAGATGTTCCTGTTCACCGACGCTTTCATCAATGCGGTCTTTGTCGGATTGACTGTCGTCGCCCTTATCTTCTATGTCTTTTTTTGCCTCGTCCACTTGCTCACCAGTGGTTTTTGCAATGACGTCCTTTTTGTCATCATCGCTCAAAGCATTCAATGCCTCGATAAGTTCGTCTTTGGTCAATTCTCTTTTCTTTCCAAAAATTGCCATAGTTGTTGTTCTCCTTGTTTTTATTTCTATCGATAGACGATTAAACGCAATCCTGCCACATTTAGCGATGCCCCTACGCAAACTGTGTTTGCCCCAAGCATACATGACCACCCCATGCGCCTAATCTATATGAATGCGCTTTCACGCACTCTTTCAAGTTTTTACGCGGTCAGGATAATATGCCCTGCCGTTCTCTTGCGAAAACTTACGATACCTCGCATACGCTTCGCTTGCTTTTTTTTGAGCGTTCAAATATTCCGCTGTGTTCCCTGCGCCCTTGTTCAATTCTTCACGCATACGCCACTCACGCACCGTCTTTTCCATCGCTCGCTGTTTAGTGTTTATCTTGTTCTCTTTACGCTGTTCGGCTCTGTTCACTTTTGGTATTCCCATCCCCGGAACGTACTCATACAACTTGTGGCGACAATTAAAGCCGAGCAAACCGTTTTTGTAGGTCTTGCCTGCTTTCGTTGTGTAAAAAATGTCTGTTGCCGTTTCCAGCGGCACATAACTGCGTCCGTCTTCTGTTTTCCCGCTCGTTCCGTCAAGGCTGTACACTTTGCCTTGCCACGGAAAACATCTGTCCGAGCAGTCCGCGTGCGTGCTACAAACCACAAGTTTTGTCCCTGCGTCCTTGAATGACTGTATCTCGTCTTGGTGATACTCATATCGAACTTCCATCTCGGCGCGGTTGCGCATTGAGTTTCGACCGCTTATGTCGTCAGGATCGGGCGCGTCTTCTTTTGCAAGCCTTGCGTAAACCTCGTTCACCTTTTGCATATAATCTTTTGCATATATGCCGTTTGGGATGCCGTAACGCTGTGCTATTAAAGGCATATCCATACCCTTATACACTCGTTCACCGCTTGCTATCGTTTGCGCAACTTGTATGCGCTCATACGTTTGTTTGCCGTTTAAGCCAAAGCTGGTGAACAACAACAAGAGTGTTTGCTTGTACAGATTCCACATCGACTTTGGCATTAACTCTTGCAATTCTTTGTTTGAGAGCCTTACGCCGTATTTTTTGATAACCTTGCGCACTTCGTTCTCTATGAACGCTTGCGGTCGCCCTTGTAAATACAGTCGATTGACAAGTGCCTTAATCTCGGACTGGCAATCCGTTATTGCTTTCGCCTGTGGGTTGAGTTTCCGTGTCAACATTTATATCACCGCCGTTTCCGAAATAGTCGCCGCTGTCTGTATCGTCATAACCTTGCGGCTCTTCTGCTTTTATGCGGTCATACTCTTCCTGCACTTGTATGTCGTCATCATCGCTGTTGAACATCTGCACCGCTTTGTATTGTGAAATGTAACCGCCTTGTCTTGCGAGGTTGAGCGTTTCAGCCGTCGTGTATTTGTTCTGCAATGAAGCGTTAGACCAACGAATGACAACTTTATCCGCAAGTCCCTTTGCGAGCCTTATGCGGTCAATGATTCGATTGAGCGGAGCTTCTATGACGGCACGCATATCGTCGACAAACCCTGCCGTTTCGTTTTCTTCCGTTGAGATTTCCCTCGCCGTCTTTGCGGAGTTGTCGTTCAGGAATGACGCAATCGTCGTGCTTGATAAGCCCGTGTTGATAGCGATGTTCTCGATGATTGTGTTTCGTATCACCTGCCATTCCGCCGCCCTGAGTTCAAATTGAATCGGTACGGGTTTTTGCTCGTCGGGATTCGTGTGCGGTATTTGGTCGTACAGCGTTTCATCAAGTCCGTTGTATGCGCTTGAGTTTGAACCCGTGCCACTTATGCCTTTAGGAAGCAACACCTTGCCTCGCCCGAGGTACATGTCCGTACACATTGCCGAGTGATAATAGTCATACTCTTGCAAATGCGGAATGATGTTTGCCAATAAGCTCTCGCCGAACGGCAAGTCCGGATAGTTTCCCACGCAATCCGCCGATGTCACAAGTTCGCACCCCAAATCCGTAAAAGGCAAGAGAAACGGCTTGTCGATAATAACACCGTAATTATCACGAATTACCTTGCGCACCTGCGACGGAACGCTTTTCCAATTTACACGTCCGACATACTCGCTTGACGTTGATACTCCATTGTTTACAGGCTTTGTATACTCGTGAACCTGATATTCACATATGGGCGCATCGTGAATCACCGTTTTCCCGTCTGCTTTCGTGTAACATCCGTAATAACGATGTTCTTCGAGCGTATACACACTGTTTTGTTTGCTCTTATCTTCGGATGCAAGGGGAATGTTTGCAAGCAAGTATATTGTAACTTCTTGCAACTTGCCCGAGCTGTCCACGCAAGGCAGAAAACGGTCAAAGCGCAACGCTTCTGTCGTAAATTGTCCTTTTGCGTCTCTGTTTATCTTCACAAGAGCCGTGCCTGCCGCAAGGGCAAAGCGTGTCGCCATTTTTACGGTACGCGTAAAGTTTGTATCGTCTGCCCATTGTGCAATGGCTTTCAGCGCAGGATTAACTTCCGTTCCTTTTTCCGTACCACGCTCTTTGAATGCGTTTTTGTACATAATGCGCGAGCCTGATACTTTCTTTGCAGTGCGGTCAACAATCGCCTTTGCAAGTCCCGTACACATAATGCCGCGCTCTGCATTGTGGAAGTACGGAACCCAGCCGTCGTACCACCAAAGCCAGTTTTGCACGCATTTATTCATAAACGGCTTAAACACGCCTCGGATTTTTGCGAAGAACGAGGAATTGCTTACAAACGAATATGTCCAGTACGCATTGAACGCCGCACCCTTTTGCCACGGCGCAAATTCGTTGTTATTGAATTGACTTTTTTCAATGTCCATTTTTTACCTCTCGTAAGGGATGTCGCACGCTGGCGTTTCCCACAAATTCAATGGATTGTTATAGTAAGTGTTGACAGCGTATCGGAACGCGTCAGCCGCGTCGTTTGGTATCTTGCCGTCGTATGTCTTGCGCACTACGTCGCTGTTGTCATCGTTCCATATCATCGTCTCCAGCTCGACCACAAGCGGTTGAATGCCTGCCATTTCACGCTTTTGCACCCAGTTGTACCACCCGCCACTATCGACGATTGTGATTGCCTCACGCGAAAATGCGTTGTTCACAACATCGGTCGTGCGTTGTATATCTTTTCTTGTAAAAGCAATCGGGTTGTATTGCGGAAAGTGATACCGCATAGTCTGAACGAGGTCGGCGGCGGCACAGTCAATCGGCATGCAGTGTTGCACACCTGTTTCGTACAGCCGATACTTGTGATTCATGTGAGTGAGATAGTCTCTCAAGAACGGCACAAGTTGCTCGTTGGACATTTGCCCGTTTACTTTCGGATCGTGATAGAAGCTTTCAAGCACCACAGCACGACCGTCCGCCAATATTGCAAGTGGCACAATCGCCGTTGCGTCGTTGGTTGTCGCACCGTCACCGCCCCATATCACATAGCGGATTGACGTTGTCTTCCCCGGGTTGCGCCGTGCATACTCTTCAAGCGTGAGGAAGTTCCGTTCGCGCCTGAACAACGGAAAAACCAGTCCCTCGGTGCGCACCCACTTTCCGAGAATCCAGCGGTCAAAGTAAATCGTGCCACGGTATTCGTCCTCGAGCCTTTGTACATAGTCTTTCGGCAAAAACTCGTTGTCGTAAATCGTAAAGTGTATGCAGTTGCCGTTCTTGGTGAACGCAGGACTGTCCAAAAACTGTTTGAGGTAGTGGCTCGGGCTATCAGGGTTACACGTTCCGTCACACTCGCTATTTGGCAATGATAGACGCGACTGTAACATACGAAAGAAGTTTTCGGGATAAAGCGTCATCTCATCGCAGTAGGCATATCCGTACTCCGCGCCGTGTATCTTCGAGATTGCTCGCTCATCGTTTGCACCAACGCAGTCAACCTCTTTCCCCCACAGTGTCACATACCGTCCGCCGTCTGCCCGGCCTTTTATATCGCCGACATCATAACCGCCGAATATCGTCCTTAACGGGCGTAAAACGTTTCTTTCGACTGTCGCAAGGGTTTTCCCTACAATCAAACAAGGCTCGCTATAATGCGCACCTATGCGCTGTGGAACGAGAAACATCGTGCCGTATGACTTGCCCGAACGAACAGCACCGGTAAATATGTTCCACGTCTTATGAGGCAACGTGAGCATTTGCTTTTGCTTTGCCGTAAATGCTATTGCGTTCATTGCTCACTCGCCCCTTTTATTGCCTCTATAACCTCAACAAGTCTGCTCTTTGCATCGTCGGTGTTTCCTTTGTCATAGTTGAGCAGCCCTCTTTCAATCTCGTTGATGCGATACAGAGCCGATGCTATGGCATTGACTTCTTTTGCCGACTTTGCCGTTCCTAAAAGTTTTAATGCCTTTTCTCGCACAAGCGATGTTGCTTTCAGTGTTTCGTTTTGCCTTACGGATGCATCTCTCAATGCGTCTTCCACACGTTTTGCCTCAGCCTTTGCCACTATCGCGCTTTGGACGCGCTTGGCGTGTGCTTGCTTGTCCTTCCACCAATGCTCTCTTGCCACATCGTTACGGAAGTTTCCCGTGTATGCTATTCCCTTTGCCTCGGCAAATTCTTTAATAGTGCGGTAGTCGCCAGCTATGAACTCTGCTTTCAAGGCATCCCTTTCCGCTTTGGTCATTGCGACCACCTCCTTGATTTTGGGTATAAAAAAAGCACACCGTTGCGATGTGCTTTAATTTGCTGTTAATTTGCTCGGATTATTCCGAAACAGATTGACCGGGATACTTCTCAATCAAACGAACCGCAAAGTCGTTACCGTCCTTGCTATTATCAAGTAATGTCTCTATGTCGTTTAATGTTTCCTGCCAATTTGTGCTATTAAGTATTACCGCTGTTGCCCAAAGACAAATATTGATATGAACCTTTTTCTCTTTGGTTTTTTTTCTAAAAGACTCAAACGCTTTTTTTTGTTCTTCGCTCATTCCATTTCTCCTCTTTCTGCAAAATATGAAAATGCGTCATTCATTGCATCGTTGCTTGGAAATTCTACTACTTGGGTAACTTTTGGCTTTTCAAAACTACCATTATCAAAAACCATTTTATTCCCCAGTCGCACGGCTCGTCCGCCTTTGCCTATATGATATACAAAGTCACCGTGTTGCTCGTCACCAATAATCTTGTAGTATTGCGCCCACTCTTGCTTTGATAGGCTTATTTTACCACTTCCGCTATCGGATTGCAATCTTTTCTTTTCTTCGCCTTGCACATTCGAGTAATCTCTCTTGGATGTAGTCCACCGTGCGCCGTTGCCGTCCGTAAATTTGCCGTCATCGTCGCGGGGATGCTTGCTTTCGTCGAAGTTTGCCATATGCCGTCCTTACAGCAAAAACCTCGCAAGATGTACCTGCGAGGCTCTGCCGATTAGTGAGAGAAATGATGGAGTGGATAGGTGGGATTTTGAACGTTCCCTACCATTTCCACAATAGCATTTTAACAAATCACATAGGTAAAGTGTGGTACACTTGGCATTTTTGATTATTTTTTTTGAGGTGCCGGCAACGTGCCATTATACAATATGCAATCTCGACTATGAATCACGATAACAGATCCATCGGTAAGGATCAATTGAATTTGTTCCCCCTCGTAGTCGTTCCACTTGCTGACGTTTACGTCAAACCATTCGTCGTTGATTCTGATATGTGCTTTCTCAAATTTATATTTCGTGTCGAAAACGGTCTTATTGCAAGCCGTTAGGCACAGCACAAAGATAACAATAATCGTTGCTACTACCATTATTTTTGTTGATTTCCTCATTTTTACGCTCCTTTTAAGAAAAATAATCGTTGTTGTGGCTATTATTTTCTTTAACTCCTTTCCATACCTGCAAGCCACTTTGCGAGAACCGCTTGACAAAATTCGTCCGACATATACTCGGTGTCTTTCGTCCACTTGCCTGTCTTTTCGTTGTATTGGATATTTAAGTTGCCGAACCCTCTCCCTTTCGCAACCCATTCTATATTGAGTGCGTATGTGTCGGGGCGGAGAACATTGCACTTATACATCTCGCCCGTTGCCTCTATGATTTCGTATTCTTTATTCATATTTCACCTCCGCTTGTTTGCATTGTTCCTCTCTATAATTTTCAAGCATATCTTTATATGATATAAGTTTGTTTTCGGCTTCTTCGATGACTTCAAACAAGGCAGGAACGCCATTGTCGTATGTAGCAAACCACCAGTCTATTTTATAAAATTTATTCAACAGTTTGATTGCTTTCTTCTGTCGTTTGATAAGTTGTTTTAGTTCTTTAATCTTTATCGGCATTTTGCACCTCCGCAAAACAACTCATAATTTCTTTGACTTGTTTGTCAAGCTCTTCGTCTGTCAGTGGTTGCTCACGTTTTTCTACTGTAAGCCCCACTTCGTTAAAAATGCGCTTAACTTTTTCGTCATCAACAGACACAACAATTCCTATAAGGTCTGTTCTGTCAATGTGATTTGGAACGCCAACTATCATTTCAACATTGTGATAGCGATATTTGCTCGGCTTTACGTATGGATGCGCCTTGTAATACGCACAATCGTCAGGCTCGGTTATTTGCCACTCCATAACTGTTTCGAGTTTGTTGAATTTTTTACAGTAACGGGTGATAGTATCGGTGATTTCTTCGGGGACGAGTTCAAGGCTATATATCTCTACTTCTGTATTGTGTGCAACGAATTGCTCCACAAAATCTATAAGTTTCATCGGCTCGGTATATTTACTCATTTTCTACCTCCTTGATGAGTTCTTTGATTTCATAGTTTACATTTATAACTACGGTATCGTTTGCAACCCTATCTTTTGTAATGCGTTCTCTCAACTCGTTCAGTACATCGATTTGCGCTTGCTTGATTTTTGCTTTTAACTCTCCAATTTCACGGCATTGACTTTTCAAACTTTCCAACGCACTGTTGAGTTCAGTGTTACATTGCCCAAGTGTTGTTCTCAACCGTTCAATCTCGTTCTCTTGCTCGGTTATGAGTGCGAGTGCGCCTTTGTGCAGTTCATGCTCACAATAGGTATAACACGGACAATCTTTACAATAAGCATACTTTTCGCAACACTCCAACGCTTTCTTAATCTCGTCTTTTGTCATTTTTCTATCTCCACACCGTATTTTTCGCATATTTGTTTGGCAAGCGAAACCCCGTTCACGTCAAATATTCTACAACATTCGAGTATTTCCTTATCGATGCCTATATCATATAGCATATCCAAAATCTCTTTTGCCGTTTCCTTGCGCGCTTTCTCGACTTCTCTTTCTGTATATCCCTCTACCAACTTCCACGGAGCGTATTGACAAACATCAACTGCTTTGCCGTTTTTCGTATCAAACAGAACTTTACGATAGCCTGCGTCATATAAGGCTTCAGCAATATATTCGCGTTGCTCGCCATATAGCTGTTGCCCTTTTGGATTTGCATCATATGCGACTATTGTCTGTGGGACATCAAGCATCATTTTTTCGATTTGCTCTTGTTTAGTTTTCATAGCCGTTCTCCTGTTTTTTTATTTCACTATCCGCCTAACCCTGTAAGGTGCGTGATTTGCGACGAATCTCGTCTTTGCGTCTTCGCTTTCGCTCGTTGCCTGCTTCTGCCTGAACGCTTGATACGCTTCGCACACGTCGTGATATGCGCCACAGCCTTTCTTTGGGCAGTTCTTGCAAGGGATGGCGTTTTTGATTATCATTCTTCTACTCCTCTACATATTGCCACGATTGCGGGGGACGGGTTACAATCTTTTTCCCTTTTTCTTCGCACCGACATTCAAAATAAAGCGGGTTTTTACAATTTTCGCAACTGACTTTGCAAGGTATACAGAACTCGTTCAACTCTTTCGGTTTGTCGTAAATCTTCAAGTCGGAGATGTGCCACCCGTAAAGCGGTTTACCGTTGCCGTAATCCCATAAATCGTCGTATGTTAAGCAAGTTTTTTCAAGGTCGTCAACAAAAAGCATATACGAGGCTCGACAAATCGGGAAACTTTCCAATATTTCAAGTCGGTTTTTGCATTCCCATTCGTCAACCCTATCGCACACAAACTCGCCTACGACTTTGCCATTGCCGAGATGAGGTATTGCCCATTTGCCCTTTTCTCCGTCAAATACTTGCTCCGTAAAAAATGCACTTTGCTTATCTTTCGTGCAATAGATATAACACTTAAAAGGCGTGTCAATCTTCGGGGCAGTCTTGCGCACTTCGATTGTCTTTTCTCCGTTTGCTATTTTCTCAACCCATTTCGGTTGTATTGATATTAAAACTGATTTCATTGTTCCTTTCTCCTAAAAAGTTAATAGTGACATTTGTCCCGTAGCATCTATATTGTTTAGACGATCTTTTGCTACTTTCGCCCATTTGGAATCGATTTCAAATCCGAGATATTGTCGATTAAGATTCTTCGCCGCGACTAAAGTTGAGCCTGACCCCGCAAAAGCATCGAATACAATATCGCCCTCATTCGAGCTGTTGGTTATAAGGTTTTCGAGAATGTTGACGGGCTTGCAAGTCGGATGATAGAACTTTGACTTATCTCTGACATTGATTCCTTGCTCGTAATGTGTTTTAGCCGTATCGTATATTGTGTTGAGTTTCATTGTATCGTGGAAATATAAACAATACTCGGTATCGGTGAGATATTTACTTCCGCACAACGGCATTGCATTCGTTTTATGCCAGCTGATTATATCAAAAAGCGAACCTTTATAATATTCAAACAGTTTCGGTATGAGAAGTTTATTGCACCAGATATAGATATTACGCCTCTTCATAATGCGGTCGAGTTCTTTGAGAATCTCGAAGTCGAAAGCGTTTGTGATATCATTTTCGACAAGGTTATCGAACATATTTCGGATACGTTTTTGTTTAAGCATCCCTCCGCCTGTTGTATGCGGGATATCGTACGGCGGGTCGATGATAACGAGGTCGATACTCTTATCGGGGATATCTTTGACCGCTTCGTATGAATCGACGTTGTATATGTTGTTTAGTTTGAATTCCATAATTGTTCTCCTATTCGATATCGTCTATTGAGAGTTGGTTGTCATCGGTTTTGGCGTCGTCTATGTGGTACACCCACCAATCAAACACTTCCTCTCCGCTCTGCCATTTTGGCTTGTTTGGCATTGCCGCAATCATTCTGTCGAAAGCCTTGATATATGATTCCGCAATTCTCGGATAATCCTTTATATCGTTCAGCTTATCCTCAAACCTTGCCATCGGACACAACACACACCCGAGCCTTCGTTTCGTTCCGCCACATTGAACGTAGAGAGGGTTTTGCTGAATGTTCTCGACTTTTGAGAACTCCCATATATCCTCGTCCGTCCAATCAATAATGGGATTGATTAGTGTTTTTTGCGTTCGATAACATTGTTCGATCTGTCTACGGCTTTCGTCATTGTCCATATTGTGAATTAGCGCAACTTCTTTGCCGAATATCTTTGCTTGTGCCGCTTGTGCCGCCCTGCGAGTGCTTTCTGACGCTCGAACACCAGTCACACATATACGCCCCGTGCCGCTCGCCTCTTTTAGTTCCGCACAGCAATAACGACATATCCTTGTTGGTGGGATTCGTTTTTTTACAATCAAATTCCACATCGTCTTTTGCTTGCCGTCCGGATATCGTGCTTTATCAACCGTGACTTCTTTGTCGTCTAAAATTTCACGCACCACGGACGGAATATCGACGGTCGTCAAATTGTAATGCAATTCGTGTGCAACGCCACTCATTTCCATAAGTCGGCGCAATACCTTGCTGTCCTTACCACCTGAATAGCACACATAAAGAGGTTCGGTCGATAATGCACCAAGTCGTATGATTTTTAGAGCGTTTTCAACCTTGTTGATTTTTTTATCGAGTTGATATTCAATCAGTGCCATTTTCTATCTCCTCATCCTTTTTCAAGCTCGCTCGCCTTGTACAATGCCCACTGTAAAGCGTTGTGTGCGGCAAGGTGTTGTAAGTTGTCTATCTTTGCATACTCTCGCTCTCGGTCGTTTTTTGCAGTGGCATATCGGTCGAGAGCCTGCTGTGCAAGGACGATGTGTTCCTTGCATGCATCGTATAGTTGCTGTTTGTACTCTTGGATTGTCATAGTACCTCTTAAATCATTTGTTTGAATATTGCCATAAGCACATCAACCACGATACTGTCGCCAAATAGGTGGTATAGCGATGAATTGCTTTGATTTTTCGACATTATGTCTATGTCGCTATCTCGAACTCCCATAAGCCGCCCACACTCTTTAGGCGTAAGTTTCCGAATCCTCAATTGTTTTTCCGAGGGTTCTACAACAACATTGTCTTTCTGAACCGTCGTTAGTGTATTGGATAGATTCCTTGAATTAATCTCAAGTCTTTGTTCGGTAGGCGATCCGGGTGTTCGGTCTGACGGATTATCGGGATTGCGTCCTCTAAAAGCACCTATTACGGGCTCTACTATTCCTATGTTTCCGTCCATTGTTGCCGACTTTCTCACAGCTGGGAAAATGTCACTTTTCGATACGCCACCTTTGTTGCTACCGTGCGGTCTGCTCACTATTTCAATAACGCCTTGTCCATTCCTTTTAAGGTCTGCGCCTGCGTTTCTTGTTATAGTTCCAAAGCACGTTTGGTCGGCTCGAATTGATTGGTTAAAGCCATCAACCGCTAATATTTCTTTTTCGATTGGGTTCATATCTTCAACACCCCCCCCATAATGATTTTTGGCACTGCGCCACCGCCACTCATTGTTTTGATTGTCGGGGCGAGTCCATTCGGGGAATATACTCGACTCGTCATTTCGTTGTAGCGTTTGTCTTTGAGATTCCCGACGACTTCGCAATTTATGTCGTTGATTCTTGCCATTCCGCAACTCCTGTCATAGGTTGATTACCGAATCCTTTGCCATCTCTCGCGCACAAAGTTGCGGAAACGTCTGTGGTTTTTTCGATTTTCTTTCCGCACATACTCACGATTACTCCTGTATGTAATTGTCGCACTGCCGAGTTCCGGGTTTTGTTAATATCGCTTTTGATACCCCCCCCCCGATCGATAGGCTCAAATCGGAATCCGTTTCCTTTGTCCTTGTTTTTACGGTTAAATTCCGCATAACTTTCAAGGATTTTCTCGGGGAGATAATATCTTTCTTCTACATTCGGTTCGAGTATGTCAATCAATCTTTTTTCAAGTTTGACGGCGCTCGGAAAGTCGTAGTAGTGATCGCCAAGCCAAGACACCATAAAGCATCTATCACGGTTTTGTGGCACACCATAGTCCTTTGCGTTTAGACATTGCCATTTACTCGTGTAACCGAGTTGTTCAAGCTTCTTAACCCACTGCGCAAAGTGCTTGACGTTGTTTGCGCCAATAACATCGGGTACGTTTTCCATAAGCAAGATTTGCGGGAGATTGCCATTGCACTCGTCAAGTATTCTCTCGACTTCCCACAACATACCACTGCGTGTTCCGCTCCCCTTTGCCATTCCTGCACCGTTGCCCGCTTTTGAAAGGTCTTGGCACGGGAACGAGTATGTCATAATGTAGGTGTGCTTATCGGTATCTTCAATCTCAAAGTCTTTTGCGTGGGCGTTGCATACGCTTACAAGATTGTTTGTTGCAACAATGTTGTTGTACACTGTGCGCATCTTTGCTGCCCCCATTCTCTTGATTTGCTCTCTTGTCATCGGTGAGTTGTAATCTGCCGATATTCCTTTTGCAAATAAAATATCAATGAGTTCGTCTTCTGAATATGCTTTTGAGTAGTTGTGGTTGTCATCTCCAAAGTGTAAATCTTTATACGCTTGTATCGATTTCACCGCCCACTCGCATATCTTCCAATGCTCAAACGGAACTCCGAGATAATTCAACGCAAGCGATTGACTGCCATATCCTGCAAACAGTTCAATCAAGCGTATCGGCTTTGTGATTTTCAACGGTGTATCGCCGTCAAAAAAACTGATTTGATGCATTTCTCTTATTCCCTCATATTTTCATCGCCGCTTTCCTCTTGCTCATCGTCGGATTTCAACTCCTTGAGCATACTTGCCGCTTTCTTGAGTTTGTACAAGCCATATGCCGTAGCGATTTGTTTGTCCTTTCTGCAAATGTCGTCCATTACGTCGTCAAGCGCCACAAGCAATGCCACGATATCAGTCTTTTTCGCATCATCCGATCCTGAAAGAATGTGCGTCTGCTCACCGTCGCATTGATAGACACAAATAAACGCGTTCGTGCTATCTTTGTTCAGTTCTTCTCTGATTTTGCTGTCTTTCTTTGCTTTCTTGAAAATCTCGATTTCAAACATTCTCTTTTCCTCTCTGTTTTTATAATTCCGCGTATTTCAGCAACGCGTGGTGCTTGATTTTTCTGATGCCGTCAAAACTGTAGTTCATAGCGGCGGCAATCTGTTGGAGCGTTCGAGCCTCTATGTAGTATTTGAACAACACGGTTTGCTCTCGCTCTGATAACTGTTGGAGTTTATGTTCGATGCACAGCAACTCCGTTTCATTCTCTAAAACCAACTCGTCGATTTTCTTTTCAAGGTCTGCCCACTGCACTGCGGTTTCAACCATATCGTTGAATGGTGCGCCGCCCTGAACTCGTAACTTGCTGTAATCAATACACCGAATCGCCGTATAATTGATTTCGATTTCTTGACGCCGGTCTTTCAGGCGGTGGATCTGCGCAACCCTCGCACGATATCCGTTCAGCTCGTTTTCTGCTCTGATTACTCTTTCATCTCGGCTCGGCTTTCGTCTTTGATATTCCATCTTCTACCTCCTTAATCGTCGTCCATCTTTTCAAGTGCTATTAAAAGCGTTGTTATCAACATCACGTCGCCGCCTATAAATGCGATGAACGGTATCCATATCTTGTCTTTCGGGATAACACCGACGATTGCAAGCACCCCGCTCACCACAACACCGATGAGCAAGATTGCGGCGAATGCCAGTAAGATATTTGCTTTCACGTTGTTTTTCATTCGTTCTCACCTATCCCGAAACACTCTGCCAACATACATTGAATGTACTTTTCTCGGTTTTGTATTTCGCCCTTTCGCTGTAACAGTCGATTTGCCACTTTCGCAACTTGGTCAACCGTCAAATGGTCTGCGATTCTTCTGAAAGATTCTGCGCCGTATTTCGTTCCGTTCAGCGTGATTTCATCTTCGAGTTCCGTACCGGCAACGAGTGCTTCCAAAATCTCGTCAATCAAATCGTCAAAAACTCCTACGTACGCGCCTGCGCATGTTAATTTATTTTTTAATTTCTTTAGCAAGCTTTCTAACTCTAACTCTTTCTCTGGTGGACAATTTTCCACCTTTTGTCCACCCCCTATTTCTGCAAGACGATTTTGACGTTGAATTTGCTTTTTTTCGGCACTGACCGATTGGCTTCCTATCAACGCTTTGACCTCTTTTAGATAGAGCGTTTTGTCGTCCAAAACCTCAACGATTCCGAGTTCTGTCAGCAACTTGATTGCGCTTCTTACGATGTCAATGTTCGTGTTTGTAACCACCGAGAGCATTTGCTCGTTGTACGGTATCGTGTCGCTGAATCGAAGTTCACCCTCGTGGTCTATGCTTTCAACCATCAGTTTGAGGTAGAACAGCACATAGTCTTTCCCGTTCGGCATTGCTTCGATGATTTGAATATCGTGCCGTTTGAAAAAATCACGCTTGAGTTTGAGCCAATAGAACCGCTCTTTGTTATAGTCTGCCATTGCCCACCTCGCGTTTTTTCTGTGCCTTTTCGCAGAAACGGATTAGCGGTTGCATACGCCGTTCAAGTTCGATTTGACGTGACGATTGTTCCGCCCATGTCTGCCTTACGTCTTCGAGGTCGCTCATTCGTCTTGCGAGTTTATAGCCGCTCTGCTTGCTGTTGGCGATTATCGGATAATACAACGCCACGTATGCTATCACGTCACGCACGGTGCGCTCGTTTGTGCAACCGATAACAACCTGCAATTCTTCTTTTTCGACAAAGCGTTCGTTGGCTTTAAGATAGTCCACAACTGCCCTTGCCTTTTGCTTCATATTTTCCGTCAATGGTTTCTTAAAATCCATAATTCACCCCGTTAGATTGCCGATAATATCTCGATTATCCTTTGCGCCGTTTTGTCTTTTGTGATAAATTCAAAGCGCACTCCGTAGCGTTCCGACATGGTCGCCATTGCCTTTTTAAGCACCGAGCCTTTCACCATTGTGAGTGGCTTTCCGCTTTTCGTTCTCGGCGACTGCCAGTTGTCCAAATCACCCTTTGGTGGCACTTCTTCAATAAGCACAATCAGTTGAATCCCGCACTTTCTTGCAAGCTCACATTCCGCTCTGAAACGCTCGTGTTGTCCGCCGCATATATTGCCCGAGATTTCAACGATGTCTTTCTTTGTGTCAATGCTCACGGTTTGGTTGTCTAACCGCGCGTAATCGCCTACAATCAACTTTGAGCGCACGCTCGGTTGGTTTATCGACTGAAAGTGTTTCTCGATGTTTTTGTGCTTTGTGGTTTGTTGCCGTGTGTCTTCAACGATTATCATTGCTTTCCTTTTGCCCCCAAAGTGATATTAGTTCTTGCAGTTGTTCGGGCGTTCTCGTTTCTATGCCGAGTTGTTGCGCCTCTTGAACAGTTCCCTCGATGAGCCTTGACATCTCTTTCGTGTCGAGCGTGTGCGTCGGCTTGAATATGTACCAGTCGTTGCACGGCTCTTTCGTTCCTTTGCTTTCTCCGATAAGCCTTGAATACTTATAGATGTCGTCGAGGTTCGCGCTTGCTGGGATTCTCGCTATAAACGCGACCGTTCCGTAATCACACACAAGCTGCCGTTTTACGTCGTCAATGCTCTGATAGTCCATTTCGGCAATCTTGCTGACAAGGACGTGAAAGTATGCGTTTGCGTCAAGCGAGCGTTGTTCCCGGTACTGTTTCACCTCAAGGCTCAACGGCTTTGTCCTATCCTGTGTTTTGAGTTGCAAGACGGCGTTTTTGTCGTAAGTTGTGAAAGTCACTTCTTGCGCTCCAAACTCGCCCTGCAATGCTCTTGTAAATGTTGCTTTGATTTTCATCGTTCACCTCAATTCCACGGAACGTCATCATCTCCGAGCGGCATTAAATCTTCCGATGTTCGCCTGTCTTCCAATATCATCTTTGCCGCCTTTACGCTACTTTCAACCTTTGAATGTTCGATGATGTATTCAAGGTTTTCGTCTTTTAGTGCGCCGTATGCCGTTCCTTTTGCCGTTTTCATCTCGTAGGCTTGCATTAGCGTCATCTCGTTATTGTTGCCGTAAGATTGCTCGTTTTTCGGCTGACGTTCGTTATTTTGCGTTTGAGAGCCTCGTTTGTCGTATGTAAATATCTGTTGTCCGTCACCCAAAATGACGAGTTGCGTTATCTTGCCGTCTTCGTACTCGATTTCGCTGACTTCCATACGCTTGAACGTCGGTACGGGATTGCCCTTTGCGTTCCTTTCGGTGTTGCCTTTGATGTAAATAAATGGTGCCGTATAGAGTTCTCTGCCGATACCCCAGTTGAAGCACGCACGCTTGAAGCTGTCCGATGCCTCGCCTTTCTCCTTCTCGGTATTGCTTTCAACACCGCAATCCCATTTGGTAATCCATTGCTTTTTGCTCTCGTCCCAAATCGATACGCCGCAAAACAGATTGCCTTTGACTTCTTTGTGATCGCGTTGCCAGTTTTCTTTGCCCACCGTTTCGTCAAGGACGTTTTGGTCGCAACGTGCATCTTTGTACAGCAACAATGAAAAGCCTTTATCATTGCAAGTTCCGACGCGGCAATCCAACTCGTCCGCTCTTAAAGTTCTAAATTTGTTCATCTTCCATTCTCCCTAAAATAATCCGAATACGCTTCTTCCACGTATCTTTCGTGCTTCAAGTCCGGAGCTTTGCTCTCATCGCAGGTGTTCAGAACGTCTGCGTATTCTTGCGCGGCTTGTACATCTTGACCGAACCTCTTTTCCACAACGTGTCCGCCGCACCAATGCCTATACATGTCAACGACAGCGACCGGTGCATCTTCTGCGAATCCTTGTCTTTCTACCTGATATCTCATTTGAAAAGTCCCCTTAATGCTTGCGCCATAATGGGATGAACGCTTAACTTGTTGTCGGCGATAACAACCGCCATTTGCTCGTACTTTCCGTAAATACGTTCGAGCTTTTTGAGTTCGCTATAAACTTGGTTGGGGTTTCCTTTGATAAACATGTTCATTTTTATTTCCTCTCTAATCTGTAAAAGTCCAAATAGTCTTGGGTGTGCAGTTTCCCTCGCTGGTTGATACGCGGTTTGTCACCTCGTTTTTCAATGACGTATTTGATGTCGGTGATGATACGACTTGCTTGCGATGCATTGCACCCTTGCAGTTTCTGAATATCCGCACCCGTCATAACGTCTCTGCTCATGATTTCTTCGCGTTCCGAGTAAGTCATATCACTTCTCCTCAAACGATTCGACGAGCGTTTTCACCGACACGCCGAGTACTTTTGCTATCTTTATCAGGTCGCGAACCTTTGGTGCGCTTCCGCCCGATTCCCACTTGGCAACTCGTGCCGTCGGGATTTCTGCTTTTCGGGCAAAATCTTCTGCGGTTCGGAACTTTCGCATTCGTAATTCCTTAAACGTCATAGCCCCTCCTTTTTAGTACCTCGCATATTTTTTGCACCACGCCTTTTGTTCATCGAGCGTTGGTGCGTCGTTCTCGCTCATACTCATATCGATTTCGCTTGCAGGCTCATCAAAGTAGTTGATAACCGCGATATACATCGGATACGGTGTGTTTGCTTCTTGGCATTCTTTCTTGTTCGGCTTGAAAATGTCATAGCCGTAAAAATTTGCGATTCTTTCCATCTCACCACCTCTCTGAAATCGAATCTCGTTCGATTACGCTATCATAATATAATCTAATTCGATATTTGTCAAGAGAAAATCGAATATTTTTCGATTGATTTTTAGAATATTTTTCAATATGATAGATATAAGGGCAAATTATAAAAAAAAGAGGTTTGTTATGCTCTCTCAAAGATTAAAAGAATTAAGATTAAACAAAAAACTCTCACAAGTTGCCCTTGCTGAAAAACTTGGCATTTCCAATGGGCTATACAACAAATATGAGAAAAAAGACATTCGTCCACCGTATGAAACTTTACAAAAACTTTCGGAAATATACGGCGTATCTATTGATTATATTTTAGGCAATGACGTATCACCTAACACGCTCACACCCACGCCTGCGCCCACGGACAATACAATCACCGAGGAACGCCTGCGCGCGCTTGGAATTGACACGGATAAATTGGAGAATTTGACGGACGAGCAGTTGTCAGTCATCCGCACCACTCTCTCCGCTCTGCTGGACAGCTTCAAAAAGAGCAACAAGTAACTCGTCTTGTTCTTCTTTTGAATAATCGGATAAAAGTTCATTCAATAGGTCAAGTAATTTTTTCATATTTTTCCTCCGTGAATATAATGACATATTGCTTGTGCCTAAAGTGTCGCACGACAAATTTGATTTTGCAATGCTCAAAACTGATTTTTGAACACTCAAATAATTACAAGCAAAAAAGGGGGAAGAAAATGCTTGAATTAGAACATGAACTCAACAAACTCAAAGAAGAAAAGGGCTTGACCGCCAAAGAACTTGCCGAAGCAAGCGGAGTGCCGCTCCCCACCGTCAACCGCATTTTGTCGGGGCAAACACCTGACCCCGGGTATTCAACCGTGTGCAGACTGCTTGACGTTCTCGGGGCAAGCAATGACGACAAAAAGACGTTTGAGGAAAGCTCCAACGTGGAACATTACAAATCGATGATTGCGCTTTATGAGCGCGGACTTGCGCAACGCAACAAGTGGATAAAACTGCTCGCTGGTGTATTTATCGGCATTGTTGCCGTTATTGTTATTGTCCTCGTTGTTGACGTTCTCAATCCGAATATGGGCTTTGTGAGGTATTGATGCCAAACACATTTAAGTACAACATTCAAGAACGCGAAACCAAGAAGAACGGAACGCTTTACGACCTCTATTTTTATATACAAACTCCCGACGGTCGCAAACAAAAACTTCTGCGCGGCTTCAAGACAAAGAAACTCGCCAAACAGGCTTATGAGCAATTTATGGAAAAACACCTTGTTGCTCCCCAAAAATACGACGGAAAAAACATTGTCCGATATGAGCTTGCCAGACGTGAATATCTCGGATTCGCTCGAAACACCGTAAAAGAGAGTTCGCTGTATGATTTTATCCACACTGCCAAAAAGCATTATGACGACTTCTTTGCCGGACGAGATATGCAAACCGTCACAAAACAAGACATTATCGAATGGCAAGACCAGCTTTGGGCGAAAACCTACCGCGGAAAACTCTACACGCAAAAAACACTGACGAAGATCTATGGGCAGTTCGCCGTCTTCTATTCGTGGTGCGTTGAGCATTACGGTCTTGACGACGCTCTAAAAGGCGTAAAAATGCCCAAACGCAAAGATAATAAAGAACCTCGCCAAATATGGACGGAAGCCGAATTTGAACGTTTCATAGCCTCAGTTGATAATATAAAATACAAGGCTCTATTCACCACTCTGTTTTACTGCGGCTGTCGAATCGGAGAGCTGCAAGCGTTGCAATCCAACGACTATGATGGACAAAAACTTTTTGTACATGGAACGTTTACGCGCAAGACAATGGATGACTCTCCATATCGAATTACAGAAACAAAGAACTATAAATCGCGTTATGTTCCGCTGCCCGAAAAAGCAACCGCCGTTCTCGACGAATGGTTGTCGTATAAAAAAGCACACAAAATCTCAAACGCTTATATTTTTGGAGAGAACGATCCGATATCGCTCAACGCAATTCAGAACGCTTTTACGCGCGGCATTGAAAAGTCTGCCGTAAAAAAATTACGGATACACGATTTGCGCCACTCATATGTTTCGCTCTTGATGTCAAAAGGAGCAAACTTTGGAGTTATTGCCGCCCTCATCGGCGACACTCTCGAACAAGTTGTAAAAACATACGCACATCACACAGAGGAAGATAAGACAAAAATCATCTCGCTTATATGATTTTTTGATAATATTTGTGATAATAAAACAAGCGAAATCCTACGCAATTCCACGCAATTCAACGCATAAAAAGACTGTCTAAAAAACAAAAAACCCCACTGTTTAGTAGGGTTTTTACATTTTTGGTGGAGAGGGGTGGACTATTTTTTTAACTATATATAGTGGCAATATATAAAATATTAACCACTATATATTGTGTTTGATAATTTTTTAGTAATACTTTTAATAAAAAAAAGACCGCCCACAACAACGTGCGAACGGTCTTAATTTTAATGATTTTTGGACGTTATTTTACAGCCATAAAACGAGCCATTATTTGTGAATCTTCGGTGTTATAAACTACCGTCGGCACATTCGGCGCAGGCGGCTCGGCAATTTGTGTTTTATCTGCGGACTTCTCTGCTTCTTCTTTTGCCACACGCGCACGCAATTTTTCAACGACAATATCCTGCGGGATATCGATTGAATATCTTTTGTCATCGTCAATATCGGTGAGGTTTACACGCTCGTTGAATTGTGAAAAAATGCGGAGTTTCTTTTTTACGGTCGCCCTGCGGCGTTCCATAATCGTGTAGCCGAACGACACACCACTGTAAACAGCAATGAGCAACGATACGCTTTTGAACACCAAAGGCAATATCATGTCTTTTGTAAATCCGGCAAAATGAAACGCGAAATCAACGGCAACGGCAGAAAATGCTATAATTGTAACTGCCTTTATACCGAGCTTACGCGCGGTATATCTTCCTTTATGAACAAGAAGATCGTATTCGTCGTCTTTGCTTGCTACATCGCTCTCTCCTGCGACGAGCTGATTAAACGTAACCTTGTGATATTTGACGATCACCGGGCTGTCCCAAACCTCTTGCGGTGTCAACAGCAACATTCTTTCAAGTTTTCGTATTCGCTTTTGGTTTTTTGCTCTCGTATGGTTCAATTTTCGTTTAACCAACGCTACATAGGCAGTGTATTTATTGCGCTTGTTTATCTGCTCAATAAATGTTTCAAGTTCAACGGTGCGGTTCTTTGACATCAACTCTACATACTGCTCGTCAAGAGCATGGACACGGTCAACAAAATCCTTGTCGCGTTTCTTGCGCGATTCCTCGGTGATGTTTGACATTGAAAGCATTAAGAGGAACGTTGAAACGCCCATAAACACTTTTTGCATCCAATATTCGAGCGAGTTGCGGAACGTGGCATTGTACTTGTCGATGACGAATATTCCTATGAGCATAACCACCAATGCAACCCCGAGCGATATAAACGAGTTAAGCGTTATTTTTATGCCCGAGTACACTTTTCTTTTTGTTTCCATAGTTATTCACCGTCCTTTTCTATTTTTTTGAGCATGTCATGTTCCTCAACAAATATAGTGAGCAAATGCAGGCTGATTTTACCGATAAGAGAGCCTGCTACAACGCTCAAAAGAATTAGCAACTGCTCAATTGCTTGCTGAAACGCGCCTATAACGCTCATAAGGATGAGAACGGGAAAAAGTGCGACAACATAGTCAAGGTTGTCAATTATCTTCTTTTTGCGCGCCACACGCTTTATGAGCAATTCATTCGTTGGATTCGTTTCGAGGTCTGTCTTTTGCTGAACGTAGCCTTGAACATAGCGATCGTATTTTTTTCGGAAGATACCGAAAAGCACGCTTGCCAAAATTGCTACGGCGACGAGCGACCAAAAACTACCCTTGCTTGTTGCTGTCATCGTGTATTGCAACGTGTCTTGATAGCAATAAATCGCATACCCCGTCGTGGGGGCGATGAGTACGAGATATTCCGAGATAATCAAAATCAAGGATTTTGCGTTATGTTTCATACTCATCACCGCCTTAATACATTAGTTTTTTCGGCTCTTCAGTAACAACGGGTTGCTCTTCTTTTTGAGCTTCGTTTTGTGCAACAACGAGCTTTGCCTGTTCAAGTATCGGAACAAGCGGTAGTTTTTTCAACTCGTCTGCCAAAACCGAGTTGAGCGTTTCCCTCGATGCCAACGACGGAGTTTTGAACTCGGAAAGGACTTGCCCCTCTGCTACCAAAATTGCCGAAAGTTTGTTCAGTTGTGTTGCAATGCTGTTGAATTGTTCCTCAATCGCCGTCAAACGCTTGTTTGTTGCCTTGTCAATCATCGCCTCTGCATCAATGCTCACGCCGCCTGAAATCGCCGAGAGAACGCTTTTCGCCGATGCATCCGCTATCTCTGACTTGTCGGATTCGTTCAATTTGCTGACTTTCTTCGTCTTGTACGTGCAAATTGCATTTACAATAGCCTTGACGATAACCGTAATGACGGTTGCGCCAACACCGCTCGAAAGAAACGCTACAACGTAGGTCATAATTTGTTCAGTTGTCATAATATACTCCTTTGCTCGTGCCTCGTGCGCAAGACGTGAGCGTTAAAGTTTTTTCGGGCGCACCCGCCGTGTAAATTACTCTTCGTTCTTTTCTTCCAGCTCGGTAACACGTTTTTC
>ERZ857629.1055-NODE-1055-length-33199-cov-9.284607_pt1 | contig 33199 bp, 44 predicted proteins | sample MGYA00519700_ERZ857629 | MGnify/ENA primary metagenome ERZ857629 (study PRJEB31778, sample SAMEA3449351) | human gut metagenome | biome: human gut; feature: human-associated habitat; material: faeces | place: United Kingdom | collected 2010/2012 ... | reverse complement strand
TGCCCATTCCCAAATCGCCAAGATGATAAACAATATCATTGGGTTTAACCACTGAGTTCCAATTTTTAATTATTTGCATATCATGTTCAAAACATGAACTAAAACCACGAGGGGCAAAAAGAAAATCGCGCGGATGATTAAAATGAGTGTCTGAAGTTACATATATTATTGGTGTATCCATGTTCGTTTTACCTCATTTCCATATTCATCTATATAATGTATTATTACTGGAGTATTTATTTTTGAATCATTTATTGGGTCAGTCATAGACAAATACATACGGCGGATGGATGATTTAGGTACAAATTCGCGGCCTTGACGCTTTGAATTGCGCTCCCAGCAAGTGTTAAAAGGAGTGGTAAAATAAAAATAATGTATTTCGCTTATATTATTTTTATTAAGTTTATTATAAACTTTTTTGCGGCTGCGCTCGTTAATTTGAGTAGCATCCATAATAACAGGGCCTACACATTTTTCATCGTTTAGCTTATCTTGCGCCCAACGTATATACTCTATAAATACTTGATCTTCATTAGCAAAATAATCATCACTATCATTTAAAAGAGCTAAACGTATTTTGTCACGGGAAATCAATACTCCGGCATGGGTTTTAAGATAATTGCGCGCGAAAGTGGACTTACCGCAACCTGGAGCTCCGCACAAAATCCAAACTGGCTTCTGCTTCATCTTTATATACTCCTTCTTCAAAATTTTTCTTAAATTCTTCTACTTCTTCTGGAGTTCGACATTCTATATGATTGACTTCTTTTTTACACCAAGGGCAATATAAAACCTTTCTATGAAATTTACCATGCTGATGACTTTTCTTACGAGGCAAGTCAAAACCTTTTTGACCACAACTCATACAATAAAAACTGTTTATAATAAAATTATTTCTGGCCATCAGTTTCCACCCCATCATATATAGTAAATACATAATTAGAAAAATCATCCAAATCAGGATAAATTTTTGAACGATAAAGAATTTCAGTTTTTATAAAAGTAGAAACGTGTTGATATTGCAAATCAGTTTTTATTGAAGGCCAAGCTGATGAAAAATAAATTCCAAATGGAAGTTTATCTGTTTGCGTTTTTTCATTAAGGCTGCCTTTTTTCCATTGAGGATTAAGAATATAGCCTTTTACCAAGTAAGAATAATTCATATAAATCACACCCTTTTTATTTTCTATATATATTATATTATATTTTTATAAAAAAATAAAGCGGGAGTTTTTACTCCCGCCTATTTTTTATGCCTTCTTTATATTACTCAAAGCTTCCTCAAGAGGAGTGCCGCGAGTAATCTTATTAATAACATCGCTAAGAGTCTCATTATCGCCAGCCAGCGCATAAGGAGAAATTGCCTTAGCTATTGCAGCAACAGTTTCAGTGTTAGTCTTAGAGTTCATTGCAGCAGTCAGATCAGGAGATATAGCCTCAATAATCTTAACCGCAGCTTCTGCATAAGCCATTTGCTTTGCCTTTTCAATATTGGCCATGCGAGTCTCATAATTAAGCTTAGCATCCTTAGTTTTCTTTTCGCGCAACATTTGAGCTGCATGGACTTCATCAATGAGAACCTGCATATCAGCTTCAGCTTGCTTCTCAGCAAGAGTCTCGGCCTCTTTTAAGCGATTAACCTCATTCTGAATCTCAAGCTTTCTTTTGGCTTCAACCTCTTGCAGATTCATACGATGAATAAGTTTCTGGCTTTCCAACTCATGCTCAAGCTTTTCAACACGAGAAAGTTCTTCTGTAAGTTTAATCTGAGCAGTTGCATTAGAAAGCTGAAGGCCTTTGCGTATTATTTCTGTCTGATGATCATTAAGCATTTCTTCATATTCATTCTCAATATCAAGACCAAGAACTTCACAGTCATAAACGCGCATACCATTCTCTTCAAAGAAACGTCCCTCAGAGCCGTTCTCTTTATCAATAGCAAGATTTCTTACCAAATCTACATAATTCTGATAAAACTCTTCAATAGTATAATTCTTAGCCAAACGTTTAATAAGTGAACGTTCTCTATCACAGAGGTACTTGACGTAATTATCAATATTAAACCATTTATCACTATATGAATTATCAAAATTAACACAGTAACTAAGCTTTATTGCACCATGCACAAAATCTTTAGTTTCTATCTTAATAATATCACTAATTTTATTGTTTTCATGGCGCAAAAAAACAGTTTTAATTACATCGTCTGTAGACTTGGGCTTACCAGTACTAAGCTCAAGAACCTCAAGAGTCTGATCATAATCCAAGAGTATAGTACAAGGGCCTACTACGACTTTACGATTGCCATTTTTAGATACTACATCAACAGCATATCCAGTCCATACATCAATGGATACTACACCATCATATTTATTATCAAGAGTAATAGTGCGGGGTTTAGTGTATGAAGTACCACGACTAATGTTTGCATTAGCTTCAAGGAAAGCGAGTGAATCAGTTACAGAATTTGAAGCCATAGTGCCATTAGTCAATGACATAGTTATTGCTCTAGAGGCATTCTTTTCCGTAGCTTTTTCATTAAGACTATTATTATAAGCCAAAGCGTCATTATTGCCAGGATACCACAAAGTGCATTGACTGGCTGTAAGCTTGCGCTTTACCACAACCTGAGTTCTAGGATCAGGAAGATACATTGCGGGACCGCGCACAGTATCAATCTTACCAGTCAAACGATTCATTATATAGCGGCCTTCGCCCTCAGGTATTGCTATTGCGTGATGAACAATCTTACCATCATAGTTTATAATAGCATGTTCAGGGCGCGGATAATAAATCATACAATCCTTACCGGTAATAAAAAGCTCTTCTCCAACCGGATGAATTACATCATCTTCAGTATACTCTGCTATTACCTTAACATAAATGCCAGAAATAGGAGAAAGTTCTATAGCCTTAAAGATAAGTCCGCCCTTGGGGCTGGAAACAAACTGTTCGGTAGGCTCAGGAAATACCACTTCGGGGCCATGTACATAACGCTTATTGCCATCTTCATCCTTGAGAATGCAATACTCAAGCCGTTCAAGAGTTACAGCCTCACGAATATAGCCATTAAAAGTATCGTTATTGATAGGAAGTATTTCAATACCAGTGGGAGGAATGTAAAAAGAAACTTCAGTACCCTTTATTACAAGAATTTGTCCATTCACATAATTCTTTTCAGAAGTAATCTTATTTCCTTCTGCATCAAGCATTTCACCTTCTGAGTTATTTGCGCTCTCAGCTTCATAAACGCGCGCAAGCAAATATTGATTTGAGCGCAAAGAATGACCTTTTATTACTTTTGCCATCTGGCCAGGATAGAGCGCAAAAGAGGTGGGGCCATTTATATTAATTTTGCGGCCAGTGCGCAATTCAGGAGATATACTAGCCTTACCAATTTCAGGAAAAGATGCGTTGATTGTCGGATTCTTTAATACAACGTACCAATTTTCAGGAGGAGAAACAAAAAGCTGTTTAGCTTCCTGCGGGTTCTTAACACTATAAAACTGCTTAGTCTTTACATCAAAACGCACAAGATAATCCTGCGCACTAATAGTAAGAGTCATAGGGCCAGTATAAGTGCGTATAATACCATTGGTGCTATTTTGCACAAAGACAAATTCATTAGGGGAAAGAATTATATCTCGTTGCTGATTGCCAGAGGAGCGATTATCATTATAGTCCATATCCATATTCTTTACCTTTCGGATTTTTTTTATATTCTTCTACTAAAAATTCTAAACAAGCGATTATTTTTTGCGTTGGGGAACCTTTATATTTTTTCCATAATCGTGTTGGAATAACACAATAAGCTTTCCATATAAATTCTTGGAAATTATTGTCAAAATCTGTCACATTTTTATTCCCCTTTCTTTTTTCTATATATATTATACAATATTTTTATATAAAAATAAAAGGCAGAGAAAAATTCCTCCACCTTTAATGATTAATGGTTTCGTTTGCAACAAATATTTTCTTGACCCTTTTTCTGAAAATGGCCTGGAATGTATTCTAAAGACTAACCATATTTACCTTCCCAAGTTTTAACCAATTCAGTTACAGAATCAAGGACAAGTTGTCGAGCATTAGCATTTTTGTTCATATCTTTGCAATAATCCCATAAAGCCTACGGTACTATTCCATAGATCTCCCAAATAAGCTCTTCAGCTTCAGTCAGGTCACTAAAAAAGTCTGACATTTTATCCCCCTCTTAGAAAGGCTGGAGTTTTTTTGCCCAACCTTTTATTTTTTAACAAACTGTAAAAGAAATAATATTCTTAGTATTTACAAAAGTCATTTCATCCATATCTTTATTAAATATCTGAAGAAAAATAGTATCTCCTATTTCCAAGTATCCACCTAAAGTTCCAATAATAATCTTTTCTTCAGTTTTTATAGCTATTGTACGACCAACTGGTTCATCATCAAGTATCCAAGTCAGAAGATCGGTAGTTACTGGATGGAAAAAATCTTTATTCTTCATCATTATCATTATCCTCCCCTTCAAGAGTTGCACTCATATATTCATCTTCAGTAAGCCAATAAGGGTAAGGAGTACCATAGCTCTGATCCCTATAATTGTAATGAATTACATAGAAATCACATTCTCGTTCAACAGTGCATATATAACCCATTTTTGCAAGAATTGCAAGCTGTTTGCCAAGAAGAACTTCAAGACTTTCGTCTTTATCAAGCCCTTCAGAAGTAAGAACCAAAGTATTATAACGATTATCCATTTTTTCTTTCTCCTTTTTCCTTTTCTGTATATATATTATATTACATTTTTATAAAAAAATAAACTGGGATTTTTTATCCCAGTTTATTTTATATTCCCTTAATTACATCATTGGCCCATTTAATGTATTCAATCGCTTCAAGCAAATCATCTGAAAGACATATTGGAGTCTCCCATTCATTTGCCTCAGCCCATTCAAGGTCAAGTTTAAGACGTTCAATCAAATCATCACTCATCATTTTTTACTTCCTCCTCATTTTTAATCAATAAATCTTGCGCTTCTTCCATATCTGGCGCTTGTGCACTCTCCTTCACGATTCCTTCGATCAACTTAAATGAGAAATTCTTAGTTTTGTACGCGCAGAACTTAGGCCTATTGACGATACGAACTACCACACCTTCGCGCACATGAGTCTTACCTATCGGATCGGGGCCGTCATAATATTCCTCAGCTAAATCTTTTACCCATTCGCCAGGAGTAGTATAGTTAGCTATTTTTACAATATGATTATCAAGTCGAGTATTTATTTCGGTATATTCTTCCGGTATATAACCTTTGTAAAAAACCGGTACAGTTTTTACACCTATTTGCTCACAACGATAGCGCATGAAGTCAGGGGAATACTCTACTACATCGCCATCTTCATTAGTTATAGTCATACGATAAACATACATTTCAGACTGCGGCGCTTCGCATCCATAACTAAATACGGTTTTTTCACCATACTGTTTTACAAAATCCTTACCAACCTTATTGTTATCTCCTATTGGCATAATCGGAACGCCCGCATCGGTGAATCCCACGATTTCAAAATAACAGGTTTCATTTTTTAAAAGTTTGCCGCGCAAACGATCTTCAAATTGCTTACGGAAAGCATTACTTCCATAAAAGCCGCCATCAAAACTGTCAAGTACAGTCCTACGAGTTCCACTTATATAATCATACTCATATATAGGTTTACCTTCACGTCCAAATATACGGTCAAACAGAGTCCGCTTAAATCTCTTAAGAACCGGAACATACGCCACTCGATTTGAAGTGCCATGCATCTTAAGAGTTATCTCTATTTGATCACCAGGCTTGAATACATCAAGATTATAATTCAACTGCTCAGTATCTGCATGCTCTATAAACAAGGGAGCAATAGGGGCTATGTGCTTGCGCACTTTGTTACATTTCTTGGTTTTATTGGAAGTTTTATTTTTTATAACCGGAATATACTTACAGCATATTTCATGGCCATTAACAACATCTATCCTATCGCCTATCTTCAGGCGTCCTTGAGTATAGTCAAGACACTTTATAGGAAGATAAAGACCGTCAGATTTTTCGCTGCGCAACTTTATAGGACGTATATTGCGCTTATCAGGATCAAGATAACCGCCGCAAGAATTGCCATTTTCATCCTTGCGCCGCACAAGGTCATTTATTTCACAGAACTCTTTGGAAAGTTGAAGATCAGAAGGAAAATAAACTCCTATGTCTCCAATAGCAACATTCAAATCTACAACAACGTCATTACCAAATATAGTAGCTATTTGCAATCTATCTGCATTGGTATGCGGGCGCAAATGTTCTATTTTAACTATATAACCAACATGTTCACTCATTTACTTTTCCTCCTTTTAAAAAACTATTTGCACAGTCTTCACAAAGTGAAAACCCCTTCGCATGGTTGCCACAAAGTATACAAATTGAAAATAAATCAAGATACGTTTGTTGTGCAAGCTCTTCAATTTTTGCTTTTTCAGCATTAGTGGCTATACCATCATCAATCGTCCAATAAAGTCTAAACTCACCACATTTCCCTATAACATCAAGAATATGAAAATGATTAATTCTATCTCCAAGTATTATGTTTATATCATCAAAAAGCTTATAAACCCTATCTTGCCATCCTATTGGTATAAGATCCATCCAAGAGCTACCATCAGAAGAAATTTTAAAATAGGGATATATCTTTTCTTCTTCTGCACTATCATACAACCAATCTCTATATTCATTACTCATTTTAATCGATATACCTCCATTTTCTTCCAAAATAATTCTTATCTAAATTAAGTGCGGTGCGCAAATGCTTAGCTACTGTTATTTTATTAGTTTGCGAACGTTGCATTGGCGGAAAACAGTCCGCATAAATATAATCAACTGCTACAAGGAAATTATCAAACCTTTGCTTTCCAGATTTAATTTTTTTATTATAATAAACACCTATTAGTTTATCAACATCATCATTGGTAAGTTTATGATTTTTATTAGAGGAATCATACCCAATTTGATACTCTGGATAATTATTGAATATACGTTCTTTATGGTCATCATTTCCAATAGCTAAGAAAACCTCTCTAAGATAGATGGCATCATCAAGTGCGCAATGCTTTTGTTCTGCTTCAGCATCTATATAATATCGATAAAGTTTAATTAAGCTTATAGGCTTTGACAACTCCAATTCTTCTTGTGCTTTTGCGGCGTAATTAAAGAGATTCATACCAAGAAGGCTAAGTGCGGTGCGAGCCTTATAGTTCTTAGTGTTTTGAAGATTTTTCTTTATAAAAGTTAAATCAGTATCGCCATAACAAAAGAAGCACATTTCTTCTTCATTATTAAATTTGTTAAGCCATTCAAAAAAATTTTCAAAAACCTCATCAGTTGAGGGCGCCTCACTAATAATATCTTGGGTAATACCCGTTAAACCAGTAATAAAAGAAGTGAGTTTCTTTTTAGCTTTTATATAACTATGAAACGTATCGCCATATTCATTAATACAACCTATTTCTATAATTTCATTTGTAAATTGTGTTGCTTCAAAGTCTATGAAATATTTCATTTATTTAATCACCTACTTTTATTTTCTATAAATATTATACTATAAAATTTAATAAAAATAAAAGTTGCGTAAAAAACGCAACTTTTATTACATATTAATTAAAAGATTTTATATAATAATCAATTGTATGTGCAATATCTATGAAATCATCTTCTGTATAGCCTTTAGTAGTCATTGCCGCAGTACCTATGCGCACGCCACTTGTTTCCTTAGGTTTACGTTTGTCTCCTGGAATCATGTTTTTATTTACAATAATATGGGCTTCCTCTTCCAGTTTTTCTTGTAACTGTGCTCCACTGCAATTAGCTATAGCTAAAGAAAGTAAGAACATATGATTATCTGTACCACCGCTGATAATTTCATATCCCATTTTAATAAATTCATTCGCCATTGCTTTAGAATTTTTAACCACTTGATGAATATAATTACGATATTCATCAGTTAAAGCTTCTTCCCCTGCAACTGCTTTTGCGGCGATTGTGTTCATATGCGGACCACCAGAATTACCTGGGAATACGGCTTTATCAATGGACTTTGCGTATTCAGGTCTGCAAAAAATGATACCACCCCTTGGGCCTCTAAGAGTTTTTTGGCTGGTTGTTGTAATCACATCAGCTATACCAAAGGGAGACTGATGGTCACCTGCCGCAATAAGTCCTGCAATATGAGCCATATCAACCATATAAATAGGTTCATAATGAATATTATCACGAACCAAAAGATGGTCTGAAACTTCTGCGATAATGTCAGCAATACGTTTAAAATCTATTTCGCGCGAATAAGCGCTTGCGCCAACTACAATTAATTTAGGCATATGAGCAAGAAGCATTGATTCAATTTCATTATAATCAATATAACCATTTTTGTCCAACCCATATTGTTTTACATTATAAAATCGGCTTACAAATGATACGGCTGAGCTGTGAGTGAGATGACCTCCAGCATCAAGTGACATTGAGAGAAGTGTATCGCCCGGTTGTAAGAAAGCATAATAAGCGCACATGTTAGCATGAGAACCGGAATGAGGTTGAACATTTACATGATAATTAGTATTAAATACTTTACGATAAATGTCACAACAATATTCTTCTATTTCATCATAATTATCACAACCGCCATAATAACGTCCACTAAGGCCGCAACCATCATGTCTCTCTGCTGGATAACCTTCACAATATTTATTTGTCAAACAAGAGCCAAGAGCTTTCTTTACATTGTCACTAACAAAATTTTCGCTAGCAATAAGCTCAATGGTATCTTTTTGACGCTATTCTTCCTTTGCTATTATATCAAAAATATTCAAAAAAAATACCTCTTTATGCTTTTTTCCGTTCAGAAATTATTATAGCATAAAAAGGTATTAAAGTCAACTTCGTTTTCTAATTCTAAAGCCATAAGTTACTTCAACTTTAGCTCCACAATTAGGACAATACTTAGGAATCATCCTCCATAAAATCAGCCAAATCATATATGTCCTCATATATCATTTGTGCGTTGGAACTTAACCGACGTTCGGCATGATAGTGGCCGCAAAACCACATACGATAACTAATGTTTGCCTCAATTTCGCTTAGGAAAATTTCCATGGTTTTATCTACTGTAGCCTGATTAACATTTGGCAAAAACAAATCAGTAGGCTCCCATTGCACAGGACAGGTATGAGATAGTACAATATCAAAATCTGCGCCTTGTACCGCATTAAAAATTTCATGCTGTTCTTGAGTACTGAGCTGCTCATCATAAAACCAATGAGCAAGAGTTTGAATAAAATTACGATTCTCAGGAGTAACAGATTGAGCATCAAAACCTGCACGCGCAAGTCGATAATATTTATCAACAGAATATGCTCCACCAATTACAAGAGTGCGCCAAGGACCAAGATTATACGTGCCACCATCTTGAAAATACTTTATTTTAGGATAATCCTTTTCTACCCAAATAAGTCCATCAGTTTCATTATCATACTCTTGGATAACTCCACTTACATTTTGTGGACGCTCTTCATGATTGCCGCGTACAAGATACCAAGTATATCCACTATCTTGAAGTTTCCTTTTTAGATATTTATCATTTTCATTAAGCAAATAATTAAGTGCGGCATCTCCAAGAATAATAATGCCAGTCTCATCAGGCGGATAATCAGCTTGTATGCCCCAATCATTATTAAAAAGGGGATAGAAACGAGAAAAATTAGCATGAGTATCACCTGTAATCATATACTTCTTTATCATTAATCCAACTCCTCCTTTATTGCTATCTTTATTATTTCATATTGTAGTGATCGAAACAAATCTTCAACCAAGGGATTATACTTGTTTTTATGTGTCAAACAATAATCATCACGCATTTTAGTTATATGCATGAATGCCGCATCAGCTATTTTGTTTGCTTCATCCAAAGAATAAACACCCTTTTTAATTTCACGCAATTTTTCAAGATTCTCAGGAATTATGCAATCTTCATAAGGTTCTTCCGCAATATATCTTTCAAGAAAATCTTCAATCCGCAACAAATGAGTAAGTTGTTTTAGATCATATCCATATTTTTGAACAATTTCCGCCCTGCTGGGATAAGCCCAAGAAAGTCGTTTGTACTTCTCCAGAGCATGACCTGCCATACACATTATTGCTACATAAGGATTATATCGCCCTATCGCTTCACGGTTATCAATGAGCTGTTGCCAATAATGCTTATATTTAGGATTGATAATATAATAATCAGTAAACAAAATTTCTACAAAATTTATATTCTGTTTACGGAACATATCCATATAAAGACGAATATCTTTAAAATCTATATGTTCATTGTTTTTACGCACATGAGTGCGACTAATAGGCGCATTATTATAAGCCAAGTCTGCAAAAGAGGGGGTTACCAAAAGTTTGGTGTCTATATCTGAAGCCTCATCATCAAGACCGTAATTCTGACTTCCTTGAAGCCATAGGCCAACAATTTGATTTTCAGAAAAATGTTCAAGCGCATCTTTATAATGGCCTACCAAACCAGTCATTATATTTAAATGTTTTTCAGTCATGGTTTACCTCCACATGTTCGCCGCAATGAGGACACTTTATAAGATAAAATCCATCAATTACTTCGATTTCAGACTTGTTATAAATAAAAGATTTATGACATAGAGGACAAACAGTTATTACATTGTGTTTTCTTTTGGACATATCTTTTTAATCCTCCTTAATTAAGCCAATAAACTGTTGCGCCATATTCATTTTTAGAGCTACCAATTTTTGCAGTGCTACGCATCGAGCGCAATTGACTACTAACTGAAGCAGGAGTCATATCAACACCATATGCCTGCCAAGCAAACTTTGCAATTTCTTTAGTCGTACAAACAGGATAGTGAGTAAGAACCTTAATTATAGTTTCTTTTGCAAGAGTAGAATTAACGGCCATATTTTTATATAACTCCTTTTTCATTTTCTATAAATATTATATCATAAATTTTTAATAAAAAAAAATGGTGACGCTTATGCGTCACCACATATGGCGGCGGGCCTGAGACTTGAACTCAGAAAAAGGCGCTTTTAGAGAGCGCTGTGGCTACCATTTCACCAGCCCGCATCAAAATGGGAATTTTTTATTCCCATTTATTTAACACATATATTATAACAAAAATTTTTATTTTTGTCAATTAGAAATTAAATATTTATCACCCAATAATAGATCTAAAGTTATATTATCTCGTTCCCAATAAGGAATACGCACTAATGGAATGTTATGGTTTATTGCATATTCATTTTTAATTTTGTCTCGTTTTTGTCTAGATTCTAAATTATCTAAATCATTTTTCCAAACACCAGTTGTTGAAGTAAAATGCTAGATTCCATCAAACTCTATTAAGCGTATTACCTAATCATTATTAAAAATAGCAAAATCATAGCGCATTTTACCTAATTTTGGAACAGTATATTCTTTTTTATATATTATATTATTTTCTTCTAAAATTTTTTTTATATTCATTTCGCCTATAGAAGAAGAAATACAACCACAGGATCTTGTTATTTTTCTTCTAAGAGAATCTCCATCAACATCACACTCTGATCCACAATCGCATTTACAATGCCATATAATAGTACCTTTTTTTTTGTAATTACAAGGATATAATGCAATCAATTTTCCAAAGCGCTAACCAGTAATATCTACTCCATGGACATCTCTAATTAAACATCCGCAACTTCGAGTATGTCCAGATGTTAATAAATGAGTAGGAACTTCTTTAAATTTTCCACAATCGCATTGACATTTCCATACTATACTATTATTGATTCGTTTTTCTGTGGAAGCTATTACTGTTAGTCTACCAAATCGTTTTCCTACTAAATGGTTCTTTTTTTCTTCTAACTTTTTCTTTTTTATATTTTTAACTTTAGAACATCCACAGTCCCTAGGTAAATTTTTTCTTCTAAGATATTCGCTACTTACTTCACAAATATTACCACAATCACATTGACATACCCAATAAACATGTCTGGCTCGTGATGGTGCTTTTTCTAATACTAATAATTTATCAAATTTTTGTCCAGTTAAATCCATTAATTTAGCCAATTTATATACCCTCCTTTTATTAAAAATAAAAAATAAGCAAAGTACGATATCGTACTTTGCCCAAAAATTATATTTTAATGAATAAGGGCATATCTAGAGCTATTGAGTTTTTCATACATTATTTCTATTGACTTCTTACCAGACATAATCATTTCAAAGATAACGGGGCTTGCGCCAGAAACAAAGGTAACATTACCATCATCTTTCATGGGAATCAGATCATGTCGAGCATTACAATTCCAAAATACCAAATGCGGCATCTCATATCCAACAGCCTTCCATCTATTTTTAATACCATCACACAGAGTATTAAAAATACAATTATTGCGGCCTGTGTGATCAAATTCCATGTCACTTATAACGATAAGATTTTCAGGGATATCCTTTTGAGAAAGATTATTCCTTATTGCCACATCAAGCATCAAGTCGAAAGCCTTTTCAAGATTAGTACTGTTACCCCAAGGTGCATTGCTTATATTTTCAACCTTTTCAACAAAATCCTTACCTTTCACTTCGATAAAATGAGGATTAGACTCAAAGGTAATAAAATGTCCAGCATAAGGTCCAGAACACTTTTCAGCACAATAAAGTCCAAGAGCAATAGAAATATTGATAGGAGCTATGGAATTGCGCTTTATAGTCATTGAACCGGAAGTGTCAACCAAAGCCATACCATTAAACGCAGCGCCATCAAAATAATTTCTGAGATTATCCCAATACTTATTAATTGCGGCGCGTTCAAGCTTATCTGCACAACCATGGTCTATATAATCAAGAGCGCTCTTAACACATTCATAAGGATAAAGCACCTTAGCATTAACTTTAGTATTCTTATCCATTATAAACTTTTCATAGCGTTCACGCAATACATCTCGACGAGCAAAAGCATTGCGGTATATAAGTCCCGCGCGAGAAGGTATTTTATCAAACATGATCTTATCCCACTCACCGGCAGACATAAGCTTTTCAAGTACATTAATACGCTCACGCAGTATAGACAAAGTGCGACGATACTGCTTATGAGTCATACCAAAATATTCACGAGTAATATTGGCGAGTCTGCGGGATTCTGCGCTGGAAGTATTGATAGACTTCAACCACTTTGCAAGCAAAGAAGGAGTCTTACAAGACATATCCAGAGCTATCTGCTGACGCATTATTTCAAGAGCATCATTCTGAAGAGGAGTGTCAATGAAACAATACAAATCATCCCATCGACCAAATTCAGATACATACTGAAGATTGCGCTTTGCAGCTTCACGGTCATCAGACTTAGCCAGCCAGTTCATGCACACACGGAAGAAGCGTCTTTCGCCCTGGCCTTCGCGTGCATCACGAATATAGAACAGACACTTCATAGCCAGTTCCGCATTCTCCCTATAAGCTTTCTTAAAAAGATTTATAATATCTTCTTCGCTACGCTGACGATACGCCGCACCCAATGCAAACAAATCGTAGACTGCATCAAGAGTGCTCCGCAAACTTACCGCATTATTCTCAGTATAGGTATAATTGCTCATTTCGCGCAGGCCATTTATGAAAGCATTACTCATAATATTTTGTTCTCCTTTTTCTCTTTGATTTCTTCTGGACAGAAGAATTATTTTATATATATATTATAATATATTTTTAAATAAAAATCAAACCGGCAGTTCTTCGATAATTAAATCTTTAGGCAAAAAACCTTTACAAAGATAACAAGAACCGAAAGAAACTCCTTTTTGTACTTGAGTTAAATCCTGATTTGTATAATAATTAATGCGTTTATCAAATCCCAAATATTGCAGATTATCCTTTATATAAGGAAATCTTGCTTGACCCTAAAGAGCTGGAATGGGCAATAACATTGCATAAGGTTTATTTAATTCATATAATCTCTTTAAAACATCATCTTTTTGCGAAAAAGGCGGATTAGATATAATTATATCATAATTCTCAGAAGGTTCATAAAAAAAGAAATTTTCCCCTTCATCAATATGAGAATGTAATACATTAAAACCTTCTCTTGTAAAAAGTTTTACATACCAAGAATTTTTTAAATCAAAAGGACACCAAATAGTAATTTTTTTATCTAATTTGTTTTCAAACTATTTAATATATTTTATTAAAGGCTCAATAGCATAAGCTGGAGTATAAACCTCGTCTGAGGCTTTATTTGTTTTTGCTTGTAAATAACCTTTATTAATTGGCATATTTTTACTCCTATAAAAAAAATCCTCGATTTAACATAATTAAATCAAGGAAAAAACAAAGCGCGATATATTATGCACGATTTTAATAATTATTAATCTCTCTAATTAAATGTGAATCATAAAAAAAATTTTGCAGTTGACGCGCTTTTAAAAATGAAAAAAAATGAATATTTCAAGAGCCTGATTAATAATTCTTATTAATTAATAATTTGCTGTATGGCTCTTATTAAAAGATACAAGGCATAAATGATTTTTTCTCCACAAAAATGTGCTATTATATAAGAATTTGCTGATTATGCCTTTATAATTAAATCCGGAGTTAGTAATAGGGGCCGACCCTATCCCCAACAAGTTAAAGCAAGAGTTTCTTTATAAAGTTGAATACCTTGCAAAACAATCTTCGGGGACGTCTTTTAAAGAAAGGTTTTTTACCTTTTCTTTATATATATTATAACAAATAATTTTTAAAAAGTCAAAAATTATTTCATTTTACAATTTTTATACCAACGCCAAAATGCAATCTCTTCATCCTCTTCTTCAGTGCGCCAGCGCAAATAAAGAAAAGGCCCGGGATGATAACTCCAATAGTCGCAAATCTTCCAACTGTAATTATATCTTTTATAGTCTTTGCCGTTTGGGATTTCTTCTTCTACTGGAAGCCGCCTAAGACGTCGATTTGCATAATTTTTATAGAAGCGACTTTTTCGAGCGCCGCAATAAGGATGTTTTTTGTATGAACGTGCCATTACTTTTAACCTCCTTATTTTCTATAAATATATTATATTATATTTTTATAAAAAAATCAAATTGCTCTATGTATTATGTCAGAATATAGAGTATTCAAATTTCTTTCTTCTGAAAAAGAACGACTTAAAAAGAAAACTTTAGATTCATCAAAAGTTTCTAGAATTAATTTTATTATTGCAAAATGATAATTTAAAAATTCTCTTGGAATCCAAGGAGTAGAGCTTGTAAAAAATATCAAATCTATATTTTCAAGAGAATCATAATCAAATTGGGTTTTGTCCATTTGAATAAAATTATTTGCCTTAAATGCTCCCATTTTTTGGATATTATAAGGTTCTGAATTAGGATTACTTACCCAAAAATAATTATCCAAAAGCCCCATACGACCAAGAAAGTAGACCCAATCGGCGCAATTGGGGTCTTGGTATTTATCAATAATTGCGCGGTTTATTTCTTTATAAAGAATATCATGGTGATGGTCTATATTAACAACATCAAGAGGAAGGGAGATGCCATTTCTTTTTACCTCTTGGTCAATTGCGGTTAAAATTGAAGAGTGGTCATTACCCACATAAATATTGCACTTATTTTTAGAACGTTTAATTATATCACAAATAAATTGCCAGTTTTCTTGATTTATAGACAAGTGGCGCTTTAAGTCTCGTTGCTGCATAATGTCTTCCCACATAATATTTTGGTCAGAAGTATCATTTACCACCAAATCATTATATAGCTGAATACAAGGCTCTAAAATAAAATCTAAATCAATACTTATTATCATAATTTATTTCCTTACGTCCAAATTATTTATCAAAAGTTCCGCCACATCTTCTTTATAATCAGGTTTTGTTAAATAACTAGTTAAATTCATTATAATTGCACCAAGATTAAAACGACCGCTAAGTTTAAATACATTAAAACCACGAGGAATATAATTTTTTTCAATCTGTTCACGAGAAATACTAGTCTCAAGAGTGGCGCAATACTTATTAATAAAAGGCCCTTTTACATCATTCATAGTGCAATCATTATTTGGATCAGGAAACCCAAAATTTAACTGAGTGCGGGCATGAGCTTGATAATGAGTATATATGCGAGGACAATTATCAGGACAAGGATCAGTACAAAGAAACTCTATTTTACTACGCTTTTCCATAGGAATAGTTTCAAGATATTCCCAATTATTATTCATACGTCGCCGCATAACTGACATATAATATTTATCATCTAAAAAAACCGGCTGATCTTTTGTGCCAATAATACTTTTAATATATTTATAATTGGGATAATTTGCGCGCAAATATTCTTCAAATCCAGGATTGCTTACAAGAATTTCATTTTTACCATTATGGCCTAATTCCGCAATCAAATTTCCATAAGTATCGTAATAATGTTTTTCTTCCAATATGGGATTAGTAAAAGTAAAACGCACTGGCAAATTAAGCTCTTGATTATAAAAATCAATAACATCTTTTACTTTTGGCCCATTTGCAAAAACAGGCGAATTATAATTACCTCCACCATTCCAAATACAATTGGAGAAGCATCCAAAAACACTCATTATTTCATAGTCCTCATAAAACGCATAAGGAAAACGATTTTTTAAATTAAGAAAAAAACTATAAGTGTCTTGGCCATTTACAAAATCAGGTACATTAAAATATCTTTTCATTATTTATCTATATATTCTCCAAATAATTCTAATTCATTCCAAGGACAGTTAATTGATAAGTCATAATCTTTTTTAACTGTTTTTAATTCTTTATCTATTTTAGCTATTAAATTTTTAATTTCTGAAAAATTATACATTTTTCCACAATAATCAATGCTCTGAATATTATTAGAATAATATCCATATAATTTTGCACCAATACCGCTATCTTTTGTCCAGCAGTCAATATTATTTAAATTATATTTTTCACCTATATTATATACTATTTTTCCATAATAATACAATATTAAAATTAAGGGTGAACCACTATAATAACAATTCCTAAATACGTTATTGGGAAAATTTAAACTCTGTATTGTATTTGTAAAAGCATTAATAAAATCTTCTTGATTTTTATGATATTTTACAATATCTAATAAAGAATGTACTGCGGTATTTAGTTCTAAAAAGATTCGATATTTATCACTTATATTATTATCTAAATATGTAATTGAGTTTTTATTTAAGGTATGTCCATATGTTTTTTTCTTAATATGATAAAGAATTGCGTTATAAAACCGCACTTGTGCAGTAAAATTATTTTCTTCGCAGAAGTAACTTGCAGGAAATAATATATGATTTTGTTCAAGAAAACTTCTACGATACAGATTTCCTTGAAATGAAACTCCAGTATAAAAATCATTAACAAAACCTTCTGGTAATTCTTCATTACCAATATTTATTTTCCCCGGTTCATTTAGATTATATACTTCACCAATTACAACATCAGCTTTATATTTTATTGCAGCATTATATAAATTTTCTAAACTATTCTCTTCTGGAATATAATCATCTGCATCTAAAAAATATATAAAATCTTGTGAACCTTTTATAATACCTTGATTGCGACTTACACCAGGTCCTGAATTTTTTTCATTTATCAAATAAACTATATTATCATAAGGATATTTCTTTTTAACTTCGTCTAATGCAACTGCATTAGATGAAGCATCATTTATAATATAAATCGTCGTTGATTTAAATATAGTTTGTTTAATTATAGTTAAAAGGGTCGTATTAATTTGAATAAAAGAATTGTTATAAAAAGGAATTACTACATCAATCATTTTTCTTTTCCTCTTTTTTATAATAAGGAGGACGCATTAAATTTTCAAGAAATTTTTTACTTTCAGATTCTTCCTCATAAACATGTTCAAGAAATACTTTTAATTCTTCTGGCTCTATCGATTCGCCATATTGTTTGTATATAAAATAACAAAAATCTTTTCCACTAAAATCACCAATAAATTTATAGTATTTTTTAAAATCTTCAAGACTGGTTAACACGATATATCCTCACTTAATTGATCCATAAAATCATATAAAACATGGTCATTTTCTTTAATTTCTTCTATCATAGAAAAAGATTGTGTTAATTTATTAAATAAAAGAGTATCATTGTCTTTAAGAAACGCTAATATGCCCATTTTATTTATTTTTATTAAAGAAAAAGCAGTTTTTGCTTTAAACCAATAACATAAATCATCAGGAGTATAAAATGGGTCTCCAGTTGATTCATAATTAGAGCCAAAACATGGCCCCATACATAAACTAGCACAAGAGCAACTATGACATTTAGGCAAATTTCTATTATATAAATTATGACAAGCCAAAAACATAGAAACATTCTTTTCCTCTATGTCATAAATTTTACCATTTTCATCTTTTATAAAATAACCGGAAACGAATTGTGGATAACCCAATCTATGACAAGGAATAATGGCTAAATCACCTAAACGTATATGTAAAGTTTGCTGTAAAGCGCAACTAATTCTATCTGTATATGGATTTTCTTCCGTGCCATTATTAGCAATTGCACAAGCAGTTTTTATTTTATAATCATCATAATTAAAAATTAATTTAACTAACTCGCTTTTGTCATAACCCATATCTTGATTAGCTACATTAAACGTAAAATTTAAAAAGTTAAGATACTCATAAATTTTATCACCATTCCAATTATTATCGCGCACTTCTAAAAACATTACTCTTTTATAAAAAAGTTCTTGATAATGCTGTCTCCACCAAGTATAATTTTCTTTCCAGTCTTTAATACCAAAGGCAGAAATCATTGGATGCACACCGTAATCATGCTTATAACAAAATTTTATTACTTTATCATAAAATTCTTCTGTTCTAATACCATAGCGGAACTGGTCCATTAATTCTCCATCAACAGAAGCTGAAATCACAAATGGAATTTTTATTTCATTCATAAATAAATCAATATAATATTCCATTTTTGCAACCATTTCATCATTCAATAAAAATTGCATATCATCAGGAATAATGATATATTGTGGTTTTATTATAAAAGGGTCTTTAAATTTTTGATATATAGTTTCTAAAACTTCAAATCCAAAATCATCTGCAAATAAACGACCAGAATATATTTCAAGACCACAACAAAATTCTTGTTCTATGTAAAAATCTAAAAAACTATTTAAATTTGTAAGAATTAAATCATTTTTTTCGTATTCTAATGGATATAATTCTTTTAAATGGCGCTGTAGATAGCAATAAGCGCATTTACTAGGACAACTACCTTTTATAAAAAGTTCAATAAATTGATTAGACTCAGGATCTTTAAAGGGCTTGAAGTAATATCTATTTAAAAAAGTTTGTAAAACTAAATCATTTTCTTTCTTCATTGCTCTTTTTTCTCCTACTTAATTTTTTCTTTTTTACGTTTAGCTAAAATATCTTCTGCTTTAGACATAAAACCATTTAAATATAATCGATATAATCCAGGTATACTAGCATAAATTATACCATTTTTTCTAAGACTATTAAAATAGCATAAGGTTTTTCCTTGTAGCCAAGCAATGTGCTTTATCAAAAGCTCAGGATTATCTTTATAAATATTTTCAATTTGACCACATTCAGCTAATTCATTGGCAATAGCCGATCCGATAGCTAAATTAGTAGAAAGACTATTACGAATATTATCCATATGTTTTCTAAAATCTTTTATTTCTTTTTCACTTTTATTCAAATCGAGATAAAAATTCTTAGGGATACGTTGCGTAATTTCTAATTCTTCAGTATTATTCTTCGCAGCAAGTTCTTTATTATATTCTATACTATCATTATAAAGACCTGCAAGACATCCGATAACACTGCCATCATGTCGAATAAGTAAAGAGTTAGTAAATGCGCCACAATAATATCCTGGTTTTGTTATATAATTTTCACCATAGTATTCAGATATAGTTGCTAACATATCAACACAATCTTTAAGATTTTCTTTAGTAGGATATGTATATTTTATATAATCCCAATCAACAGCATTATAACTTATTAAACTATTAGCATAATTGATACCTTGCTCTTGAGTATAATCATAAAGCATAGAAAAAATAGGAAAAGAAACTCTTACACCCTTAAAACAATCATTATAACATTCTTCCTCTATATCATGAGCGATTTTGGCCCACCAAAGATAATACTCTGTTGCTGCCTTTGGAGTTTTATGAATTTCATTATATACATCTATATCTAAGGTAGATTTAAAACATACGCCTATTTTTGTTTTTACTTTTTGTTTATTAAGAAGTCTTGTAAGTTCTTTAATATTGTTAATTATTTTTTCAGGATCAATGCCACGATATTTTTGAGTAATATCTCCAGGACCATCAATAGAAACTTGCAAATCTATATCAAATAGATTAGGAAAAGCTTCTTGTGCTTGAAAAATAAAATTTAACATTTCTTTAGCATTAAAAGTACCATTTGTTATAAACTAAAGCGAATGTACATTACGAAAATATTTTCCCCAGTCTTTAATATATTGACCCCATAATGATAAATTTAAAGTAGGTTCACCGCCCCAAAACTCTAGACTTCTAATTGTTTTTGGGCTTTCACCCATTTTATCTAACATGCGTAGACAATTATTCAAATATTCTCCATTTTTAATTGCCTCTATAATCTAATCGTCCATTATATTAGAATAATTCATTTTACATAAAAAACAATAAGAACATCTTAAATTACATCTTGAACTTGCAATTAAACCTATATTTTCTATTTTCATTTTATCCTCTTATTGTAGAATTAGAAGCGCGATAACCGGCCGAACCGCATAAACCAGAGTCGCCTGTATAAGAACCCCAACAAATACGATAGTCACTGCAATAGTCACAAGTTCTATAGCTACCATTATAAGAACTATTAAAATTAGAATCATAACCACTATCATAACTATTATTATAGCCTGATCGAAAACCATTATTATAGCCATTATTAAAACTTGAGCGAAAACCAGTATTTGTTATAGGACAATTTGCAACATCAGTGACTCGTGTTTTCCAAGTTTGATAATCAGAAAACTTAATTTGAGTTTGCCCTGATGTAGGCATTGTTATGTTAGAACCATTATATGCATTATCAATATAAATTGATTTTGCTAAAATACTTAAATATTGTTTTATAGCCTCTACTGTCGCAGGAGTAATAGAATCCCCTTGCGATTCACGATGATCAAAAGTCGTACTAGTTAAAGCTGAAACCGCTTCACTACTTTGATTTTCAGCATTAGCATGTTCAACTCGTAATGATTCCAACAGGGCAAAAATGTCTGTATTTAAATCAGGAGGAGTAGTTTGCCCACCACTCCTCCCAGCAATAATTTTATCACCCTGTGCCATATTCTTTTATTAATCCCTTTGGCCACTAACTACGCGGAAAAATTCTACCATTATAATATCAGAAACTTCATCCGCGCGCTCGCTATAAGGAGTCATCATATAAAGACGCCTAAACCCTTCAACATCATAAGACAGTTCTAAGCTATCAATTTGAACTTTAAGAGTCTTACAATTCAAATCTTTGGTTTGCTGAGCTAAAGACAGCAAGAAACTGGGTTCCTGATCCCCTTCACGCACATCATGGGCAAGAACATAAGAAATTGAACCACTTTGTGCATCACTATTAATTACAAAACGTACACTTGCAGCAATAGTCTCTGGTATAACAAACTTATATTCAGCTCCATCAATATCAATAAATTTAACATAATTAACCATATTTTTACCTCCAAACCTTGTGTTGCTCATAACACAATAAAATATATTATATGTTGTAACTAAAACATTTTTTCGTCATTATACTTATAATTTATTAAAACTATATTATAAGCATTAGGCCGGATGTTTATAGTCAACTTTTTACATTAATCAATTGATATAATTAGCATTACCCATCTTTCGCCGCGTGGAGGCTTATATCATGAAAGACTCAGAGTGGTGAGACTCGAACTCACGAAATCCTCTCGGACCCAAACCGAGCGCGCTACCAAACTGCGCCACACTCTGTTAAGTAGAAGTTTCGCTTCTATTTACTATATATATTATAAAATATTTTTTATTAAAAATCAAATATTAAAAAAAAGACTTAACATAAAATGTTAAGCCTTAATGTTTAATTTATACTGTCTCTGTTGGCCGAAAGGCCTGGTACTCCGGGTGGGATTCGAACCCACACTTGGTTGATTTTAAGTCAACTTTCTCTGCCGTTGGAATACCGGAGCACGAAGTTTAAATGTGCAACCGCACATTTAAACGACAAGACGATATTTGCTTTTTTAATCCCTAATTAAATGCTTCATAATTTGCTGTGATCGTCTTTATGCGCGCAAACGCTCATTGCGCAATTTGTTTTTATCTTTTCTTTACTTTATATATATTATATAATAAATTTTTTAAAAAATCAATTTTTAATACTTATTAAGAAGATTATCCATCAAAATCTTAGCATCAACAAATGCCGCCTGAGAATCATCAAGATATTCACCCATACGATTGAGAAATACCATGGCTTCTTCATACTTCCGCTGCGCTTCATTGTAACGAGCGCAAGCTCTCAAATAACGACGTCGCGCAATTTCCTGATTACAACGAGCTGCCGCAATCTCACGACCTGCCTGTTCATCATAAGAATCTTCAGGAGCGCAAGTCGCACGACCGCGCACTGTCCTTCCCGCGTAAGTAGAAACAGCAATTATCTGCTTCTGACCATCGCGCGTTGCATGGTAAAAACGATACTTAGAAAGAGGATAGTTCTTCATTTTCTTTTTTTTGCGGAATGCAGCTCCACAAAAGTCCTTTCATTTATTTTTTCTTTTCTTTTGGATAAGCAATTAGTTAAAAACAACCGCGCCACGAGAAGGCTTGCTTATGCGGTCGAGCCATTGGTCAGATTCGAACTGACGACTCCCGCTTTACAAGAGCGGAACTCTGGCCAACTGAGTTACAATGGCAAAAATACAAGACGCATAAAATTCAATAGAAAAAATTGAGAATATAAATATTGGCTGCAAGCGCCTTGAAGCTGGCTGGGGAGGAAGGTTACGGTCCTTCGCTCTTCGGGTCAAAGCCGAAAGTTCTACCATTAAACTACTCCCCAATATTAAGTGGTGGGGATGGTTGGGATCGAACCAACGAAAACCTCTACTTTATCAGAGTAGCGCTCTTAGACCAGCTGAGCTACATCCCCATTGGAAAAAAGTTTTTATTTTTTTTCCTTTCTTTATTTTGTATATATATTATATAATATTTTTTTAAAAAAATCAAAAACGTTTTTTCTTTCTATTTTAAAGAGAAAATAATCTTAATTTTATTGTTTAAAAATGACTTTTACGAATCTTTTGTCTTTTCGTTAAGAAGTTCCAATCGACTTGCCGCAAATTCCATAAGTATATCTACACATTTTGTACTCTTACGCATCTTCTTCATACATCCTCGCTCCGCAATTAGGACAAATGGGATATATTCCTTCTTTAGCCCACTGGTACTTTTCATGCATTGCTTCCTGTCTACATTTAGAACAATCGTAAGCAAAATTATTATTTTTCCAATGCGGATTAACCCAGTGACCATGTGTAATTGGGACAACGTCTTTTACGATATATGTCTTTATACTATCTTTTATTAAAGGTATAGGGACACGGCCATGTTCATTGAGATGTTTTAGTTCGTCATCACCATCAAATGAAAAAAGTGAAAGTAGCTTGTTTGCATCTGCGTATTGGGTCATTTCCAATATTCCTTCCTTTATTTTATATATATATTATACGATATTTTTTAATAAAAATAAAAAAGGAAAAATAACGCTATAAAAATGTAAAAAAATAAAGGGGAATTTTTTATTCCCCTTTATTATTATAAAATTAATGAACGTTAATCTTACGAACACCAATAATTATAACCGCAGCAAATATAGCCATGAGCGCAATGGTCAGGGTGGACATATCACCAGTCTGAGGCAGTGCAGGATTTACAGGCACTACAGCAGTATTGACGCCCCAAGTTATAATCTTAGTAATTTCCTTGTAATTGCTAAAATTCCTTACAAGATGTTCATTGCTCATATAAATCTGACGAGCCTTAACTGCATCCATAGTTATGCCAAGCTCAACAAGACCAGCAGTGGACTTGTCCCATTCTTCCTTGCTCATCACAGGAGTAATCTGAACACCATTATACCAAACCTCAGTTACAACATTCAGCTCATCACGAATAAACTTATACTCGCCAAGAGTAACCTCACGAGCATCCTTAGAAGCAACAACCGGCTGGCCTTTATAGAAGCACTGCATAACATCATTACCAGACTTAATGGTAACAGAAACATTAGGGTTGTTACCAGTTACGCGAGCTGAAAATACGGGCAGCATAACACCACCAAGATCATCAGTAGTGACAGAGCCTTCGGCCTTAATATTAGCAAGGTCAGTCAGTACATAATTTTCCTCAGTAAAAGCAAGAATCATAGCATTAATAGCATTTTCACCAAGAGCATAGCCAGTAAAGTAGACTACATCACCAACCTTGGCAGTCGCATCAGGCACAACCTTAAAGGCCTCGCCCATTACACCAACAACTCGCTCAAGCTTATAAAGATTTATATTATAGTTTTCGCAAGTAGTATCATTTTCCTCCAGCTTGCCCCAACCAGTAGCAAAGGCAACGGAGGTACAACCAAGAATCATAATTACGCAAAGAATTGCACTAAAGATTTTCTTCATATTAAACTTAAAAATCCTTTCAAAATAAAATTTTATTTTATATAAAATATATTACCAAATTATTACAAAAATGTCAAACTTTTGTAACAATTAAGCTTTAATATCATCCCATATGGTAAGTTCACTGACACAATTGCAATCACAAGAACCATTGCCAGTCATACTATGCCAAACATTTTTATTGCCCATTATATAAACTTCTTTTTTTTCAATTACATATGCGGTGCTGCCAGGCTTAGGCGCACGAATTTTTTTCAAATCTTCTTCTGTGTCACAAACAAACCGACTAACGCCATATGAAATCTTATTATTTTGCTAATAAAGAGACACTGCCATTTCAATAATCCTCCTTAACCCTATAATCCTATTAAGTTTTAAAAAAACTATAATAAACTTAAAGGGTTTAGGCCAAGGATATTCGCATCAATTCTTTATTATCATTACCAAATGGCAAACCAGTAAAACTAAGAACAGGAATAATTGATTGGTTAGTGGTGATGGCCGACTTTAAATTGTGATGAGGGCCGCTATAAATATGTGTCGTATCAGTATTAACTTCAATAGATTTTAATTCGGGCTTCACAAATAAAGTAATCTCTACAGGTTTGTCATCAAACAAAGTCTTTAACTTTAAAAATACAGGCTATTTGTTTGTTAAATCAAGACTTGTTAAATCAAAATATGAAGTCCCGCAATATGGGCAGGTACTAAGAAAAGGGTTGTAAGGAGAACCACAATTTGGGCAATTTTTCTCTTTCATTTTTTTATCTTCTTTTAATATATTCATTATTTTTAGGAAATACTATTATAAATTTGAAGACTTTTGTCTCTTTGTAAACAATCGTCACTGTTTGACATTTTCATAGTGAACAGCATAGTATTAATAAAACTATAAGTATCTGGATGCATAGCAAGAGGAAATTTCTTATTTTCATTAATCCACCATTCATATTCAGCTTCATAAGAAAATTTATCTCCCAAATAAGCTTGCGCCGCGCCAAGATAATCACAAATAAGTTCAAGCGCATATTTATACGGCATCTTTATAAAATTAAAAGTGCCATCGGGGCCTGGAGTATCTATCCAATATTGATAATGATGTTTATTGCGGCCCTTGTGATGCTGCCAGGCCGCACTCCAGCCATTTTCTTCCTTGCACTGACTTATTGGACTTTTAGTTCCATTATAATATTTTACCGATTCCCAAAATTCAACGGGAGAATATTTAGACAAATCATGAGTTAACCCCTGCAATAAAATTCCCGCTTTACAACATCGTTTAAAAACAAACCATCTGTGTTTATTAATAAGATGTAGATGCTTGAATATATTCTCAATTTTCATATAAATATCCTCCCTGTGGCGCGGGGTGCTAGATTCGAACTAGCGGAGCTTTTACGCTCGTCGGGTTTCAAGTCCGATGCATTAAACCAAACTCTGCCAACCCCGCAAAAATTATGAAGAAAAAAGCTTTTCAACTTCTTTCTTCATATTATATTATATAATAAATTTTATAAAAAATCAATAAAAACTTAATATGGCCTTACGAATTTCTTCATCGTGGAAAAGATCATATTCATATTGTAACTGAATAATATCAAAAAACAATCTTTCAATACTTTCTGAAAGAAAGTTATCATCACAATATTTTCTAGTCAGCCAATAAGCTTTGCTCAATTCTACGAAATCAACTAAGGTTGACGAATTGGCTGATAGACTTTCCTTGATTTTGCGCATCATTGATTCTATCTGATAAAACTCGTCCATATATTAAAATCTCCTTAGACAAAACATTCATGTAATCTTCTATATATTTATATTGAAATTCAGATAAATGGTTTTTGATATAAGGCATCAACCCCATATCTTCATATTTCATTATTAAAAATTTATATTTAGCCTGCATAAAATTACATACAGTTTTAGGAGGAATAAATAATTCATGAGTTGATTCAAAATTAGAGCCAAGGCATCCTCCGCTACACCATTGTTTTATTTTGCAGGAATTACATCGAGGTGCGCTATTACGATTCCACGATCCAATAGCTGAAAGAATTTCGTAGTTTTTGCAAACTATGCCTTTTATTTTCCCATCTGTTACTTCAAAATGCCCATTAACAAATTGCGGATAGGCGGTGCGGTGACAAGGTACAATCGCAAGGTCGCCTAAGCGCACGCAAAGATTAGTTTTTATAGTACAACACATGCCAAAGTAATCGCGGCCATCTTCATCTAAAAAGCAAGGAATGGTAAGCGGATCATATGAAGCTGTGGTATAATATAATTGATTGGTAACTCTTTGCGCCATTAATTCGCGATTACCATGATAACGATTTTTAAAATTATCTTCAATGACATAATTTAAGAATTTTAAGTATTCTTGAATTTTATCATTTGTCCAATTATCATCGCGCACTTCAAGTAACATAAGTCGCGAAAATTGAAAATTATCAAGAACATTTTTCCACCAATCATAATTTTCAATCCATTTGTCGATATTGAAAGCACTTACCATTGGGTGAAATGCGAAAAAGTGTTTATCACAAAAATCAATAAGAGTTTTATAATACTTATCGGTGCGCTGAGATCGCGAACGATTCATATCCATATATTTACCATCAACTGATAAACTAAAATGCAAACCTATGCCTATTGAAGCCAGTCGCGCAATCCAATCTTCTACCTCTTGGATTTTTTCTGGATATAAAATAAAGTCCCCATCATCAGAAATTATTATTGCACGAGGTTTATAATATTGATTAGCAAATTTATCATAAAAGATTTGCATAATTTGCCCAAATAATCCATCAATAATAAATTCGCCAGAGAATAAGGAAATATCTTTAGTAAATTGTTTTTTAATATAATAATCTAAAAATATATTTAAATTGTTTAATATTTGTTCATCAGTTTGTTTATCTTCTGGATATAATTCACAGCCATGTTTTTTAAAATAACAATAAACACAATTAGATGGACATTTTGCGCGCACGAACAATTCAATTCCTTTATTGGGATCATCGTAATAATGTCTCTCTATAAAAGAAGTTAATAATTTATTGTTTTCAATTTGATATTGTTCCATTGTTTTTCATCCAATCATAAAACTCAAATAATCCATTGCAGAATAATTTTATATTATCATTCCAAAAGGTAAACAAACTGCCGGAAGTGCGCACATTCCAGTAATAACAGGAATGAAGGTTAATTAAATATTGCGCATGTCGGAACCTCACGGCCTCATTATCTTTATACACTGGAGAAATTAGGCCGGCTTGCGCCAAATCATACATTTGACTCATAACAAAAGTTAATTCTGATGTTCTGAGGTCTTGCGCCACATATCTAATAATATAATCATGTTCTTTACTAAGATATTTACTTTTTAATAATTGTTTATATTCTTCTGGGTCATTTTCTTTTAACCATTCAAGATTGGCCTCATTATCATCCATAAACCCTGCGGGGCAAGGAGACAGAGTGCCATCGTATTTAAATAAAAGTTGCCTTGTCATATGTCCGCAATAATCAGAAGGCTCATTAAAAGATTTTTCTACTAAGCGCAAAGGTATATTGGGCAAATTATGTAAATATAAATTATAAGCTCCAAGCGCAAACTGTCTACCATCTTCTTGAGTATAATGAGTAGGAGAGGTTATAGTAGGATAAATCATGGAATCACTAATGCGCAAAAAGACATTTTTATTTAAAGAAAGAGTTTCAAAATATTTTTGTAACTCTTGAATGTGTTTTAAATATTCTTGATATTTTTCTACATCAGTGCAAAGCTGAAGGTAAAAAGCCCAAGGCAGTGTTGCTTTTAAATTAATTGTTACAGTTAAATTATTAAAATAAACTTTATTTAAAAAGAAAATAAATTGCTTTAAATTTTCCTTTATTTCTTTTGGATCAACCCCACGGGTAATTTTATTAAATATTCCATCATAAGAAATTTGAATGGATAAATCCAGATGACGAACATAGTTATTAAAATACTTAATAAAATCTATCTGTTGATCCTCCATTGTAGAAAAATTTGTTGAATATGCGATTTTATTTATATTGGGAAAATTATATAATATTTGGTCAACAAAATAATCTTCTTGATCGAAATGTAGAGTGGGCTCACCACCCCAAAAATCAAGTGTATCAAAATCTTTTACATCGTAATGCAAAGAATGAATGGTGTTCATAATATTATTGAAAAAACTACCATCATCTAATGCTTGTAAAAGCTTTTTATCCTGCTCTTGATAAGCAGGATTTTTATGCAAATAACAATATGAACATTTTTGATTGCATGAATTAGATGTAATTAAACTTAAAATCATTTATGAGTAATCTACTCCCCAAGTACAACTATGTTTTCCATTAGGAAAAAGAAAATCTGAATACCATTTTCCAGTGCCAACACATTCTGTGTTTCTTATATTTTGATTATTTTGATAACGTTCATCATTATAATTCGCACTATTATCATGTGCATTACACTTATAAACTGGGCTATACCCTGCATGATGATTAGTATAAGCAGAAGGTTCTCCTTCCATTTTACTTATTATATCAATAACATTATCATATTCATTGGCATTAATTAAATCATCGGCAAGAGGAATTTCTAAATTATATATATCATCTTTGCTTACTTTATCAGATAAAAAAGCACTTGTCTATAATTTAAGCAAATAGTTCTTTAATAAATTATGTGGACTACTTGTATCGCTAGCATTTTCACCTTCGCCACGGGTATTATCTGAAACTACATTTGTTTTAAAAGAATCAGCTAATTGCGCTCGGGCGGTAGACCCAGCATCATTGCCCGCATAATGCGCTGCGCGCAGTTTTTCAAGCCTTTTAAATATATCATTAAAATTATCAGCATCGAAATTATAATCTCGATTAGGATAGTTTTTCTAAGCCATAAATATAAAACTCCTTTCTCTTAATCTTATATCTATAAAATATAAAATTTCGTGGTTAGTTTTTATTCACTTTTGGCCTATATTAATTATAACAAAAAAAATAGCAGAAGTCAAAAAACTTCTGCTTATAAAAACCTGAATCTAAAAATTTAAAAACTCATCAGGAAAAGTTTTTGTTACATGAAAGGAAGCAACAAAAGAAAAGAAAAAAAGATAAGATGGAGTCCATAACAGTTGACTCCCTTTGGGGATACTTTTAGTGTATTCGCGTAACCCTTCTTACTCAAATACACCCCCAAAAAAAGAAAGAAAGAAAAAAAAAGTATGTGTTTGAAATAAATAAATAAAAGGAAGGAGAGTATGTTCTTTCTTTCTTATATATGTATTATACAATATTTTTTAAAAAATATCAAATAATACAATCCCGTTTAAGTCTTTGATACCACTCAGGATCTAAATCTGCAATGGCATCAAGACTAAAGAAATTATCTAATTCAGTAACTTCCCCAGAATAATCAAAATGGGTTTTGTTTAATTTCCAAAAGCAACAAGTAAAATGTCCATCTTTTGGCCAATAACATATAATCGGTTCATATTCTGGAAAAGCATCAGCAAGTATGCGCGCAAACCAATAACAATTTCCATTCACCCAATTACAATCAATTGGAAACCGACGTTTTATAAAGTTATTAATTTGCGCAATAGCAGTTTTATTCATAAGTTTTTCCTCAACCAATGGCGACCCGAAGGGGATTTGAACCCCTGACCTTTAGCGTGACAAGCTAACGTGCTAGCCAACTGCACCATCGGGCCGTATAAAAATTAAGGTTATTGAGTGGTACCCCTCAACTGTGGAATCTGCAACCACGCCCATTAATCCTCTATGAACCCATGTGAAGACTTGCACTTCCTGTGGATTAATTTTGAACCCCTAAAAATGAAAAACTATCCTCTCTTTTTCCCACTCAGGCTTGGAACTGACGACGGCAAGATTATAGCTTCTGGGGACTTACGTCCCCAAAAAACAATTCTGTTAATAAGAGTATAAATGTTAATTTATACAATGCAACACATTACATTAGCTAAGGGAGTCCCGACTCACTCTTCACGTTTCTAGGGTAAACCGAAAAGCAAGTCTGAACATGGTGACTCGTCTGAGGCTTGAACTCAGGGTCTATTGATTAAAAGTCAATTGCGTTACCAACTACGCCAACGAGTCAGGTTATGTTAATCGCTATACCCCACTTTATCGTACATAGGTGCATACTTTTTTACATGATTATGCGTCATAAGTCCCATAAGAGTTTCTTTATCATCTTCCTCAATGATATAAACTCTTGCGGTATCACTTGTTATAGCTTCACGACCGCGCGGCAATGTCATCAACTTTGCGCACCGCTCAACTTCCTGCATATCAAGAGTATTAATTTCCATGCGCCCTTTGCCGCCAACAATAGCAAACATAAGTTTGTTATCTTTGAACTTAGGTTTTGTATTGATAATCTTACCCTGCCACGACATATGATATTCGTCATGGACGGACTGTATAATCAAATGTGTCTTGATAGCTACTTCCCGCATAATCAATGCTCCTTAAAAGAATTAAAAAAGTTCATTATATTATCACTTACCTGTCGAGTCTCAACATTTTCACCTTGCGGTGCAGGTTTTGACACATGATAAGGATGCTGTTCTTTCCAACAGTTAAGAAAATGTTTTCTTACAGATTTTTCATCTTCAAAAGGCTTGTGACAAGTTGGACAAAAATACATAAGCTTTCATTACTCCTTTTAAAAAAGGCAGTTTTGAGGTTTACTTCAGAGATACCCAGCTCTGAAGTTGAGGTCATGACTCCTCTTTAGGGAAAGTGTTAAGGTAGTCCCAAGGAAAGATCAATCCCCTCTACCACGGTTCATTTGCTTTGTTGCGCTGATAACGACTCAGGAGCCCAGTGCTGTGGAACCCGCGAACAACTTTTCTGTGCGAAGCGATGTCACCTAATTATACTCTCGGCCATCAAAGAGTAAATGCTCAAAGGACTTACTTTAAGGCAGCTACTTCTTGTTTCTTTCCCTCTCTCATTTTCTATATATATTATATTATATTTTTTATAAAAAATCAATTTTGAGAAATTGCCCAAAGGCAAATTTCTCAAAGGCCCAATGATTCCATAAGCTTCCTAATATTTTCGCGCTCATCAGTTGTTATCTGCTGCTGGACTGACTCACGATGTTCCTGAGCTCCAAACTCAAGCATATCAGACATACTGGGCGCCTTGCTGCGGTCTACAGCCACAACCTCTCCGGCCGGCACTTTTGGGCAAGTTAGTGTAAGTGCAACTTGTACTTTTTCGCCATTTTCTTCTGACCAAATATAAAGCTTCTTGTCATATACAAAGGCATCTTTTCCAAAAGTATCAAGAATCTTCTTTGTTATCTTGTCTTTCGCTATCGTTCCTCTTGCTGCCATCTTCTTCTCCTTCTGCGGCATAACATGCCGGACATATATCTTTATGGTTATAGTTTCCTGATGCTATATAAGGTTCTGAACAACAATTGCATCAGTGCGCATATTGACACAAACAATCAATACAAAAATGTTCTATTGTACCAGTGTCGAAATCTTTTACAGGGTATGTTTCAACCTCAAAAAATTCTTTGCCGCAACCTGTACAATTTACTATTTCAGTGTCATCCTCCAAAGGCCCCATGCCATAGGCAATATTCCAAAGTGAGTGCGGGGTCTTTTTATAGCTTATATATTTCCAATGTACAGTATTTTCCGCACGAAGCATTTTCTCGATTTTATCAATTGTAGCCATTAATTGATTAGGGCATAAAATCTCTGCAATGCTATGTTCATTATAATATCCAGTAGACAAATTAACCCCCGCAACTTTCCATGCTGGGCAAAGTACAACAATATCTGTAAAAGAGCCTGGTGCTGTTACAAAACCAAAGCTTTCTATGTATTTCTCAAATTCTGGATAATCCAAATCGTAGAAAACGCAGTCATTAGAACCACGGCGATCTATCTGTATGACATACCTAATATCCTTAAAAGGACATTCGCGCGTTATCAAAGCTTCAGCGCCAAGGCATCCAAGTTCCTCATCGGTAGTGAAAACAATGTGCGGGCGCAGTCCACGGCGCAATAGAGTAAAGATCGCAAAAACGCCAGCCCTATCATCGGCACCAAGACCGCTGGGACTCCACATTACATTCTTCTTGCGGTCATAAAAAATATCTTGTGCCTTGGGAGGTTCGCTAAATACAGTATCCAAATGCGCAGAAAGAACTATAGGAATTTCACCTTCCGCAACTACATAATCCTTTGTGGCTATAACGTTTTTATAACCTATTCGCTGCAAATAGTTTTTACAAGCCTTTAAAAGCACTGGCTGTTTCAAGCAAACCAATTGCTCAAATAGCTCTTGCTCGCTCGGAGTAAATATCCTCATTTATAAACCTCCCTT
>ERZ857629.1052-NODE-1052-length-33240-cov-4.853157_pt1 | contig 33240 bp, 27 predicted proteins | sample MGYA00519700_ERZ857629 | MGnify/ENA primary metagenome ERZ857629 (study PRJEB31778, sample SAMEA3449351) | human gut metagenome | biome: human gut; feature: human-associated habitat; material: faeces | place: United Kingdom | collected 2010/2012 ... | reverse complement strand
GTAGGGGTCGGTCGCAATCTTGAACGCCAGAGCGGAGAAGGGAGCATCATCGGAAGCGGGACGGAAGTCCTCTTCCTCGGTCTCGGGGTTGATGCCCTTGATGCCCTTCTTATCCAGAGGGCTGGGCATGTAGTCAACCACCGCGTCCAGCAGTTCCTGAACGCCCTTGTTCTTGTAGGAAGTACCGCAGACAACGGGAACCATCTCGTTGGCAATGGTAGCTTTCCGGATGACTTCCTTGATCTTCTCAACGGGGATCTCTTCGCCTTCCAGATAAGCCATGGCAATGTCGTCGTCAAAGACGGAAACGGCATCCATCAGCTTCTCGTGGTACTCGTTTGCAAGATCCACCATATCCTCGGGGATGTCCTCCACGCGCACATCCTTACCCAGCTCATCATAGAAGACATTTGCCTTCATGGTCAGCAGATCGATGTTGCCCTTGAAGAAAGCCTCGGAGCCGATGGGCAGCTGAATGGGCACGGCGTTGCACTTCAGGCGCTCGTCAATCATCTCGAGAACGCGGTAGAAGTTGGCGCCCATGATGTCCATCTTGTTCACGTAGATCATCCGGGGAACCTTGTACTCGTCGGCCTGACGCCAGACGGTCTCGGTCTGAGGCTCCACGCCGCCCTTCGCGCACAGAACGGTGACAGCGCCGTCCAGAACACGCAGGGAACGCTCAACCTCAACGGTGAAGTCCACGTGACCCGGGGTGTCGATGATGTTCAGCCGGCAGCCCTTCCAGAAGCAGGTGGTAGCAGCGGAGGTGATGGTAATACCACGCTCCTGCTCCTGAGCCATCCAGTCCATGGTAGCGGTGCCGTCATGGGTTTCACCGATCTTGTAGTTACGGCCGGTGTAGAACAGAATACGCTCGGTCGTAGTGGTTTTACCGGCATCGATGTGCGCCATGATGCCGAAGTTTCTGGTATTTTCCAGGGAATACTGTCTAGGCATTGATTCTCTCCTTGATTACCAGCGGAAATGGGCGAATGCCTTGTTGGCTTCGGCCATCTTGTGCACATCCTCGCGCTTCTTCACGGATGCGCCGGTGTTGTTGGCGGCGTCCATGATCTCGGCAGCCAGACGCTCACGCATGGTGTTCTCACTGCGGCTGCGGCTGTAGGTGGTGATCCACCGCAGACCCAGGGTCTGCCGACGGTCAGGACGAACTTCGATAGGCACCTGGTAGGTAGCGCCACCGACACGGCGAGCCTTCAGCTCCACTGCGGGCATGATGTTTTCCATGGCCTGCTGGAAGACTTCCAGACCGTTTTTGCCAGTCTTGTTCTCAACGATCTCAAAAGCACCATACACGACCTTCTGGGCGACGCCCTTCTTGCCGTCCAGCATGATGCTGTTCACGAGCTTGGTAACCAGAACGGAATTGTACTGAGGATCCGGAAGAACCTCTCTCTTGGGAACATTACCTCTTCTGGGCACTTTGCTTCCCTCCTTCATAATATAATGATTTCATCGGTACTCGAAAGTATGCCTTTCGTTGTGCCTGCCAGAGGTTTTATATACTATATAAAACGCTGGCAAGGCATTGCCTTGCTTTAAGGCGTAGGGTTGCTGTAAAAATTCGGACGGGAAGAATTACTTCTTCTTACCGGCCTTGGGACGCTTCGCACCGTACTTGGAGCGGGACTGCATCCGGTTCTGCACGCCCTGGGTATCCAGAGTGCCGCGGATGATGTGGTAACGAACGCCGGGCAGGTCCTTGACACGGCCGCCGCGGATCAGAACCACAGAGTGCTCCTGCAGGTTGTGGCCGACACCGGGGATGTAAGCGGAAACTTCCATACCGTTGGTCAGGCGAACACGGGCGATCTTCCGCAGAGCAGAGTTAGGCTTCTTGGGGGTGGTGGTACGAACAGCAGTGCACACACCGCGCTTCTGGGGGGAGGGCAGATTGGTAGCCTTGTTCTCCAGAGTGTTCAGACCTCTCTGCAGGGCGGGAGCAGTGGACTTGTAGGTGGACTGCTGACGACCGCTTTTGACGAGCTGGTTAAAAGTAGGCATCTAATTTCTCCTTTCTTTTGATTCTCCGCAAGCTTGCGGGGTACATATTTTTCCACGGGAGAATTCCCGGAGAAAACAGGCTTACTCCACCACGGCGGCCGCCGCGGCGTCTACATCGATGCCGCAGAGCTTTCCCAACCGGGCTTTGCTGGGCACCCATCTGGGCGCGATCCCTGCTTCGGCACAAAGCTTCACAATTGGCTCCGTGACCATGGGATCCGCATCCAGGGCAAGATAAATCTCCTTTGCGGTGTGTCTGAGCAGTGCCTTCTGCAGCTGCTTCGCCCCCACCACGACCCTTCCGCGGGCCGCAGCCGGAAGCACATCATCGCTCGGGAGGACATAATCCTCTTTTTTATCCATACAAGATGATATTATACGCAAAAATCAGAAATTGTCAACAAATTTCAGAAAAGAAATTTTGTAAATCTGCTGATTTTTTATTTTTATCCAAGCAAATCCGTCGCAGGCAAACAACTGTCCTTATCGTTCTGTCTTTACTTGCATATCAACGGCCTATCCCCTAATATTTTCCATAGATAAAAGGACTACCGCCGGTGTTTGCCAAACCCAGAATCAGTCCGCAGAAGCAGAAAAACAGAGTCAAATTCCAAACTTTTGTCAAATTCAGATACGGAGTCATCGCTACTGCTCTGGACTGATTTCTCCCGTTTGTTTTCAGTTTTCTTTTCCGGCAGCAAAAAGCTGAAACACCGGAAGACACTAATAACACTGCGAAGGCAAAGAAAAACCATGTGTACACCTGCCGAACTCCGTTCGCAAACGAGAATATTCTGCCGATTATTTGTAGAGCTGCTTCAACGGAACTTGTGCGAAAGAAAACCCATGTAATGGATACAAATGCGAACGTCACAGCTGTACTGCACAGATTCGATGCAAAACCATGCTCTTTTGTTTTGCTTCCCGTAAATTCTGCCCAGTATTTATGGATAATCAATGCAGCACCATGAAGCGCGCCCCAAACAGCATAGTTCCAGCTTGCCCCATGCCAAATACCGCCAAGAACCATGGTAATCATCAGATTGATGCAGGTGCGCACTCTTCCCTTTCTGTTGCCTCCCAGGGGAATATACAGATAATCCCGCAGCCATAAGGACAGTGAAATATGCCACCGCTTCCAGAACTCCGTCACATTGTGCGACAAATACGGGAGATCAAAATTCTTTGGAAGCGAAATTCCCAAAATTCTGGCAACCCCAATTGCCATATCGGAGTAGCCGGAAAAATCGAAATAGATTTGCAGAGAGTATGCCAGTACCGCCAGCAGAACAGTCAGGCTGTCAAATGCAAGCGGGGTTCCATACACCTGATCAACGAAAATACCCAGTCGATCCGCAAGAACAAGTTTCTTGAATATTCCGACCGTGTAAATCTGAACTCCTGCACTGAAAGTGCTCCACCCCACCCTTTGCGGATTTTCCATCTGGCAGAAGAAGTCCTTGCTCCGCTCAATGGGGCCTGCTGTCAATTTAGGAAAAAACGCCAGATACAAGGCAACTTCCGGTAAGCTTTTCGCTGTCAGTACACCGCGGGAAATATCCACAAGATAGCTTATCGCGCTGAATGTATAAAAGGAAATTCCAATTGGAAGCAGAATCTTCAGGCTTCCCCAGCGATTCTGTCCAAGAAGTGTCTCAAAAGAGGACACGAAAAAGTCTGTGTACTTAAAATACCCGAGGAATGCCAGTGCAATCACAATTCCGAGCTTCCGATATCTTACATTCTTTCCGCAAAACCACGTTACCGCAGAAAAAAGCGCCAATGCAATCGCAAATCGAAAATCTATCCGCAAAACAGACAGAAAACTGGCAGCCAGAAGAACACATATTGTCTTTTCCGAATCAGGCTTTTTGTCTTTACTGCAAATTCCAAGCAGCCAGAGCACGAAAAAGGTTCCGGTAACCAAGGCAATAAACTGTAAACTCATCATCGACATAATACGCCGCACTCCTCCATCTCCAAAACCGTCCGTGCCAGTTCCTGTGCGATAACCCTGTGCCCATCCCGATTCAGGTGACCCACGCCCAGCTGTCCGGTTGCAAATCCGTGAGGAACCTTATGTTCCGTTCCATACAAGCTGAGAAACGGCTCCGTCATATCCAGAAATGTATATCCGTATTCCCGGCATTTTTCTTCAAAGAGTTCTTTCCCTGCATCTTCGGCAAACGAAACAGTTCCATCCTCAGAAAAGCTTTCCATTGGATGATAGAAAATTACAACCTGAATATCCCGGTCCCCGACACTCTCCGCAATTCGCCCGAACAGAACATCATAATCTCCAAGATTGCTCTGAGCTGAAAAATTCCCCTGTGCTGCTTTGACCGTCATTAGCGGAGTATTTTGATTCTCATCCGGGAGCAAAACGTCCAACAAGCCAGTAGTAAGCTGCAAATATGCAATCCGAAAAAATGGAAGCTTTTGCAGCTTTGCAATCAGGCCGGTATTATGACTCGGCGTAAATTCTACATTGCCGCTTTGCAAGGCATCAATTTCTTCTTTGGAGAAAGAAAGCGTGCTTGTCTCCATGGCAACAACCTTCGGCGGCGTATTTCCCAGAGACAGGGACTGTGGAAGGTATTTGCATATTTTGATAAACGTATGGCCCGAAATTCCCATATTATACACGGAGTATTGCCCACCCAGCAATTTTGAAAGCTGCGTACCGGTAGTTTCGTATTGAAGCACCTGAATAGCCTCCATATGTGAAGACCCCAAAATCAGGATATCCGGATTCTCCACTACATTCAGATTATTAAATCCGTTTTCATCATACTGGCCATGGGAGATTCCTTCCCGCATATTAAACCACCGCGCATTCTCCGGCCACACATAATCTGTGTTGCCAAGCTTACTCGGTTCGTGCACCGGAACGCTGTAATACAACGAAAAAATCAAGCAGAGGATAGCTGCCGCAAGCATCCCGGACAGAATTATTTTTCCCGCCGATTTCAAAACTCTCATGTTTTTTTCCCCGATCTGTGTTTAAAAATTGCAACTTCCATACGTAAGTCTACTATAGCCGTCCCTCCCTGTCAAGAAAGCTCGGAAGAACACGGCAACAAATGCATAGTCCCCCTTACAGCCGCACAAGTTTTAGCGCTCCGCATAATTTTACACGCTTTCCGCCACAATCTTGTCACATTGACATTTTTCGCCCTTCATATTATAATGTAGTGGATTATTGTCTGTCGGAGGTCTTTGTATGTATTCCGAGTCGAATTCCAGTCAGGCGTGTTCCGCTTCCCCTCGGCGGTGCGGGCTTCGTTTTTGGGACGTGCTTTTTCCGTTGGCGCTGGTTTATTGGGAAATTCTGTTTGCCGTCGGCGTCTTTGGGCATCCGGATCTGACGGGACTTATTCCCATTACCCTCTTCTCTCTGAGTCTTGGCGCACTGATTCAGCTGTTTGTCAGTCTGTTTCCCAGACGGGTCAATCAGGTTATGCGGCAGATCCTGCTGGTGGTGCTCGCCATTCCCTACGGTGTGGAATACTTTGTATTCCGGATGTTCAAGGTGCTGTATGACGTTTCCACCATCCAAAACGGTGCCGGCGGTGTAGTCAACGGCTTCATGGGCGATGCCCTCGGACTGATCACCTCCCCCACCGGCATTCTGTTCCTGATTTTTCTGCTGCTGCCCGCCGTGCTGTACGGCGTTTTCGGTTTCCGCAGAGATCCCGGGGTGCGTCCGAAGCTTCGTCCCCTGCTTGCGAAGTTTGCCGCCGTACTGGTGCTTTACGGACTGGGCTGGGGCAGCGTACATCTGTCCGAGCTGACCTGGTCCGTTTACGGCGGAGAGGGATACAATTTTGAGGCTGCCGTGCAGTATTTCGGACTGATGACCGGCGTTCGGCTGGATCTGCGGTACATCGGCAGCAAGGACGATCCCCTGCAGTTTGAGGACTTTGCCACAGAGCCGGTAACGGTGCCGGAAACCTCGCAGCCTGCCGAAAGCGTGCCCGAGGAAACACAGCCCGTGGTCTACGGAAAGAACGAGCTGGATCTGCCTTTTGACCGGTGCACCGGCGCCACCAAGGATCTGGCGGCATACGTAGCCAGCCAGACTCCTTCCTCCAAAAATGCTTACACCGGAAAATTTGCCGGAAAGAATCTGATTTTCATTAGTGCCGAAGCCTTCACCGCCGAGGTCATCGACCCGGAACGGACGCCCACCCTCTACCGTCTGGCAAATTCCGGATTCCGGTTCACCGACTACTATCAGCCCACCAGCGCCGGAACCACCGGCGGCGAGGTTCTGAATCTGTTCGGTGTACTGCCTACCGAGGGCGGAAACTCCATGGGCCTTGCCACCTCCCACTACGTGATGGACATTGCCACCTTCCTGACCCCCCTCGGTTACACCGGCGGCACCTTCCACAACAACGACTGCACTTTCTACAACCGAAACCGCACCCATAACCTGCTGGGCTATCCCGACGGCTTCATGGCCATGGGCAGCGGCATGGAGGAATATGTTGTCAACAAGTTCCCCCAGAGTGATCTGGAAATGATGCAGGGCGTTCTTCCCAAATATCTGGATCAGGACAAGCCCTTTAACCTGTACTTCATGTCCGTCAGCGGACACAGCGTCTACTACTGGAAGAATTCCAGCTCCATCAAACACAAGGACGAGGTAGAAAATCTCCCCTACTCCGAAAAGGTCAAGGCATATCTGGCCTGCCAGATGGAACTGGAATACGCACTGAAATACACCGTGGAAGCGTTGGAAGCGGCGGGCAAGGCGGACGACACGGTGATTGTGATCTCCGCCGACCACTTCCCCTATGGGCTGGACGATTCTTCGGCCCTGGGATCCCTGCACAATCTGTCCGAGCTTTACGGCTTCAACGTAACAACCCGGCTGGAACGGGACCACAACCGGCTGATCATCTGGTCCGGATGTCTGGAAAAGGAGGAGCCGGTAGAGATTTCCGCCCCCACCTCCAGTCTGGACATCCTGCCAACCCTGTGCAATCTCTTCGGTGTGGACTTTGATTCCCGCCTGTTTGTGGGCCGGGATGTATTCTCCGACCGGGAGCCGCTGGTTTTCAACCTGTCCTATGACTGGAAAACCGAGCTTGGTACCTACACCCCCTCCACCGGCTTCACACCTGTCAGTGCGGACACGGAAATTCCGGAGGGCTACGTGGACCGGATGAAGGCCATTGTTAAAAACAAGGTGACCTACTGCCGCGGCGTCCTCAACAACGATTTCTACGGAAAGCTGTTCCGGGAACCGGATACAAAGTAAATACAAATGCAGCCCCTCCTGCCTTTGCAGGAGGGGCTGCGTGCAACTGTCCCAAAAATCCCACCGATAAAAATCGGTGGGATTTTTTTCATTTACTCTTCGTCATCCTCAAGGGAGAACTCAAGGGTCTCGCCGCACTTGGGGCAGACGATGCTTCCCTTTTCCAGCGTTTCCTCGTCGAAGTCGATGATGTTGCCGCAGGAGCACTCTACTTCGTAGATGGTCTCGTCGTCACCGAGGTCGAAGTCTTCATCTTCCTCATCCTCGTCGTCCTCGTCCTCATCTTCGTCGTCCCAGTCCTCGTCGTCATCCTCATCCCAATCGTCCTCATCCTCGTCCAGGATGTAGTCCTCGATGGCGTCCAGATCCTCTTCGATCTCGTCCAGCTCATCGGAGATGTCGATGGTGGTGGTTTCGATGTCGGAGACCTTCCGGGTCATATCGCCCAGCAGATCCACGATGGCGGCAATCATCTTGCCTTCGTTCGACTCGGTGTCCAGCTTCAGGCCGTCCATCAGGCCCTTCAGGTAGGCGGACTTTTCAGAAATAGTCATGAGAAACCTCCTTTATCGGTTCACAGTGACGCAATTAAGCCTTGGAACGGCCCAGATACTCACCGGTGCGGGTGTCGATCTGAATCTTATCGCCCTCGTTAATGAACAGAGGCACCTTCACATCCGCGCCGGTCTCCACGGTAGCGGGCTTCAGCACGTTGGTAGCGGTGTTGCCGGCAAAGCCGGGCTCGGTCTTGGTGACCACCAGGTCGGCAAAGTTGGGAGCTTCCACGCCGAACACCTTGCCCTTGTAGCTCAGGATGGTGCAGACGTCGTTCTCCTTGACGAACTTGAAGGAGTCGTCCAGAACGGAACCGTCGATGGGCTCCAGCTCATAGGTCTCGCTGTCCATGAAGTAGTACAGGGAGCCGTCATTGTAGGAATACTCCATCTTCTTTCTCTCGACGAAAGCGGTGGGGTACTTGGCAGTGGGGTTGAAGCTGGTCTCGGTCACGCCGCCGGTGATCACATTACGCATCTTCACACGGACAAAAGCGGCGCCCTTGCCGGGCTTCACGTGCTGGAACTCAACGACCTGCATAACCTTGCCGTCCATTTCAAAGGTAACGCCGTTTCTGAATTCGCTGGCAGAAATCATTTCTATTTTCCTCCTAAAGTGTCCTCCCCCTGCGGGGAGTCGAATGACATAGTTTCCATGAGACTATTTTACCCTATCTCCCTCCGTTTTTCAAGGGGGAAAATTGGATTTTTGCGGCTTAAATCACCAGAAGATCCCGGGTGATCCCCGTAATATCCTCGCAGCCGTCCTCCCGGACAATGGTCACGTCCTCGATCCGGACGCCGAAAGCGCCGGGAATGTAGATACCGGGCTCTGCGGAAGCCACCACGCCAGCCTCCAACGGCGCATCGTTGCGCATGTTCATGCCGGGGTTTTCATGGATTTCCAGACCCAGGCTGTGGCCGTAGCTGTGGGTAAAGTATTCCCCGTAGCCCGCCTCCGCAATCACCTTTCTTGCGGCACCGTCCACCTCCGCGCCGGTTACACCTGCCCGGGTGATGGCAATGCCTGCCTTCTGGGCCTCCAGCACCACATGATAGACCTTCTTCATTTCCTCCGTGGCAAAGCCCACGGCGAATGTTCTGGTGGTGTCGGAGCAATAGCCCTCATAGAGGACGCCGAAGTCCATGGTTACGAAGTCCCCCGGCTGAATGACCCGCTCCCCGGCAACACCGTGGGGCATGCTGGTCTTGGGACCGGAAACCACAATGGGGTCAAAGGACAGTCCCTGCGCGCCGTTTTTGTACATGCAATAGATCAGCTCTGCCTGTGCCTGAAGCTCCGTCATGCCCGCATGGATCCGGGGCAGCGTCTCCAGAAACGCCTTATCCGCAATCTTCTGGGCCTTGCGCATCCGGTCCAGTTCCCAGTCCTCCTTCACGGCCCGGAACCCGTAGATCTTGCTGTGCATGGGCGTAAGGGTGGCGTTCAGGCGGCCCTCATAGTCCCGGTACTCCTCCACGGTCAGGTAGTGCTCCTCATAGCCCAGCTTTGTCACGCCGAAGTCGGCAATAGCATCGTTCAGGCGGGAAAAATAAGAGTGATCCCGATCGATCAGCAGGACCTCAAAGCCCTGAATGTTTGCCTGAGCGGATTCGATATAGCGGGCATCCGTAAAATAGCGGCAGCCCTTCTTCGTCACAATGGCAGCGCCTTCCGCGATGTCAAACTGTGCGCCGTAATGGCGGCTGTAACGGGAGGTCAGCAGCAGGCCGTCCACGCCGTCTGTCAGCAGGCTCAGATACTTGTCAAGATTTTTCATACTCGATTCTCCTTTTTCTTGCGGCAAAGATAAATGGCAGTTCCAGCACATGACGTGCCTTCAGCCAGAATGTATGATTGTGAATTGCATTTACCAGAATGGAGGTAACCCCTGCGCAGTTGGCGCCCAATGTATCCGTAAAGATCTGGTCCCCTGCCAGTGCCGCCTGTTTGGAGTCACAGGAAAACCTTTGCAGACATTCCCGGATTCCCTTCGTTCCGGGCTTGTGTGCCCGGACAATACAGGGCAGTCCGTTTTCCTCGCAGAATTTCGGGACCCGGCCGTTTCTGCTGTTGGACACGATGCAGACCTGAATCCTGGAGCCTGCCATGGTATCCAGCCAGCGACGCATCTCCTCCGTGGGAACGTCCGTGGTATAGGGGACAATGGTATTGTCAAAATCCAGCATCAACAGCCGAATTCCGTTTTTTTGAAGCCACTCCGGCGTCAGAGCGGGAAGGTCCGGGGCAATCACCCGGGGAAGCAGGGAAAAGGGCATATCTGCCGGTCTCCTTTCATAGAATTCCACAAAAAGCAGGCGGAGGCTGCCGGGAAAACCGTCAAATAGCTTCCCGCCGTTCTTTCCCACTTATGGCTGTTTATTATAGCACAGGAGGGCGGATTTGTCCATGAAAATTGTGCGTTATCTTGCCATATCTGCCGCCCGGATGCAGGCGATTCCCCGGCTGCCGGAAGCCGCCGCGTGGATGTCCTGTCACTTTTCTCCCTACGGGCGGGGAATCTCCAACCGCCCCCGTTCTCTACCGCCGGGGTCCGTTCTGATTCTGGACGACCGGAATCCCGTCTGCGGACATGATCCGGGGATCACGGCGGCGCAGCTTCGCGGCATTACGGAGACCAACCGGTGCAGTTGGGTACTTCTGGATTTTCAGCACCCGAATGACCCGGAGACCGCTGCCATGGCAGACTTCCTGCAAAAATCCCTTACCTGTCCAACAGCAGTTTCCGCGCCCTATGCCACAGGCAGCGCCTGTCCGGTGCTGCTGCCGCCCGTCCCCCTGCAAACCCCGGCCCGGGATTATCTCGCCCACTGGCAGGGACGGAAAATTTTTCTGGAGGCGGACCCGGATACGGCAGAGCTGGTGCTGACGGCAGAGGGACTGACCGTTACCCCGCTGCCGGATGCGGATCCCCGTCCGGAGGATTTCCGGGACGAGGCTCTCCACTGCCGCTACCGGATACGGATACAGAAAAAAGCGGCGTCTTTTCTGCTCTACCGGACGGAAGCGGATATCTCTGCGCTTCTGGAAGAATGCACGCAATACGGCGTTGCAGGCGCCCTTGGCATGTACCGCCCCTAGGAATCTATTCCTGGCACTGCAGAAACCGTATCTCATTGCCCGACATCACCGCAATCCTTTTTCCCGAAAAAGGGCCATTCCGAATGACACAAAATAGCGCAAAATGTCATTCCAAACCGATGCCCCGCCATCGGTTTGGAATGACATCTTATTTTTGCTTTTTGGGTCCATAAGGACGCCGTGTTCCGGATTCCGTCTTTTTCCGCTGGTCGAAGGCACTGTGCACCGGCATGCCACTCTGTAGCCGCAGAATTTTCTTATGACAGGCTGCTCTGCGCTTCCTCTTTTCTCAGCCAATGGGAGCCAAAGAAGTAGGAAGAGATCAAAAATGCGCCCAGCACCCACGAAGTACTGAAGCCCCATCCAATCACGCGAATATCGTGCCACTTTGGCAGCACCAGTGCAAGCATGATCTGCCGATAAATCACAAACGCCGAAACGGAAGTGATCATGGGCACAATACTGCGTCTGGATGCCCGCAGGACACCGGTGAAGGTCTGCTGAAAACACAAGAATCCATAAAACGGACACATGATCCGAATCAGGCTTGCTCCCGCCGCAATCACATCTTCTTCCGGTGAAAACAGCATCACACAGCGCTCCGCATTCCAAAATACGCCAGCTCCCAGAACCGCGACAGTGCCAAGCGACAGTGCCAGTGCCGCCGTGATTCCCTTGCGTACACGGCCATACCGGTGAGCACCCAGGTTCTGTCCTGTAAAGGTCATTGCCGCAAGTCCGAAGCTATTCACAGGAAGCAGAAGGAAGTTGTCAAACTTATTTGCGGAAGAGTATCCGGCAATCGCTGCGGAGCCGAATGTGTTCACATAAGATTGAACGATCACATTGGAGAAAGAAACGATCATTTGCTGCAGCCCGGCAGGGACACCAACGCAGATGATCTTCCACAGAATTTTCCAATCGACACCCAATGACCGGACCCGGATACGATAAATCTGCCCGGTCGTCATAAGGGTCCGCAAAACAAGGGCCATGGAAAATGCCTGAGAAATCAGCGTTGCGACGGCGGCCCCCTCCACGCCCCATTTCCATACGCCAACGAAAAACACATCCAGAAGAATATTCAGGCAGGAAGCCATCCCGAGAAAATACAGTGGGTGTCTGGCGTCCCCAACCGCCTGCAGGATGCCGGTACCTGCATTGTAAACAATTACAAACACGTTGCCGACAAAATACAGTTGAAGATAAGCCTCCGCCAGCGGAAAGACATCCTCCGGAACTCCGATCCAGTGTAAAAGGCAGCTGGCAAGCAGGACGCCGAAAACACTCAGGCACAACCCCAGTGCAAGGGAAAATGTCAGGAACGTATGGACCGCTTTCGATGTCTCCGGTGCATTGCATGCACCAAAATACCGTGAAATAACGACCCCCGCACCGGCGGATAATCCAACAAAGAAGGCAATGAACAAATTGACTACGGGCGTTGCCGCACCAACCGCTGCCAATGCCGTGCTCCCGACATAGTTCCCGACTACAATCGAGTCCACCGTATTATACAGCAGCTGAAACAGGTTTCCCAAAAGAAGCGGGATACAGAACAACAGCAGCTGTTTACCAATGTTTCCTTCTGTCATCAGACCGGCGGACGTTTTCTTTTCCGTTTTCTTTTCCGTTTTCTTTTCTGCGTCATCCATGCCGTTTCTCATTTTTGTAAACACAGAGCTTTCTCTTTCGCCAACAGAAACGGCCGAAGGTATGCAACTGTACTGCCCATGGGAAGGAGTTCTTCCGACAGATCGATCTTCAACTCCCGACGGATGTACCTGCGCCTCTTTTCCGTTCTTTCCCATAGATCCGGATAGTGCTTCCGGATTTGCGCCTTCAGTTCCGAATCCGCCAGAAGCACCGTGCCCTCGGCGCAGGTTCCGGTGTAGCCCGGCACAGAGGGAATGATGTCAATTTGCAGTAGCATCCCGCTTTGCAGCGTTTCCTCCGAGTTTTCGTAAATTGGTGAAGACATCCATTCTTCTTCCGCCGTCAGATGCCCAGGACAAAGACTCCACCCGTATTTGCTGTGGGGAAGGATCCGATCGATCAGAGAAAACATTTCCCCGCCGCGCATTCCGATCCGGATATTCTCCATCCATGCCGCATACGCAGCAAAGTATGGCATTGCCATTCTCTGAAGATAATCCTTCTGTCCTTCCGGCAACTCCTGGGCATTCCGAACCGCGATGGCACACCGGCTGCTGCATCCTCCCCGATAACCAACCGTCAAGGATACGGCGTCTCCCAGCTTTACGGTTCTCGTGGTCGGGTACATGTTTCCGCGAACGAATCTGGGACCGCTGGCGGCTATGGTCACAAGGCTGGTATGCTGTCCTCTGCGGAGAAGCGCCTCCCCCAGTTTCCATTCCGGTGTTCCGATTTCCACCTGATTCATAGCATCCAGCATGCAGTCGGAAGCCAATGCGGCAGCAAACTCATAGTGCGCTGCTTCATTCGCATTGTTGGTTGTTCTGGCTCCTCCTCTGCCCACAAAAATTTCCGTAGCATTGACAAACCGGCTTCCGGTTCCGGCTTCTTGTACTGCCTGCAGAATGTACCCGGGGATATCAAACATATGCTTCCGGTCTTCCCTTGGATTTGTAAACAGCTTCCATCCCACAAGCCCGATATCTGCCTCGATACGGATCCCTGCCTTCCTGAAAATATCCGCCAGAGGCAGTTCCTCCCCTTTGGGCTGATTGGGGAGTGAAAACTGTGGCGCATGAAATATCTGCGCCGCAATTCGTGCTTTTCCGCCTTTATTCAGGTTTTCATTGCCAAGAATCAACGCACAGCTTCCATCCTGATTCAGGATGAGAACCGCCTCTTCAAATCGGGGCAAAAATCCGACCAGATACTCAAAATTCGCTCCGTGCTCCATATCCGCATATATGACAAGTTGATCCAGTCCCTCTGCACGCATGGAATGCAGGAGCTTTTCCTTCCGTTCACAAATTGTTGTGTCTGTCAGTTCCACCTGTTCCGACGGGCAGTCCGGCTCCGGCGGCTTCAGGCTATCCAAAATTACGTTATATTCTCTCATTTTTTCTCACCTCAAATGTCATCGATGGGATACATGGGCCGCATAATCCTCCTGAACGGAATCCCGGCAGTATTTTGCGGCGTTGCACCGTCCGTCAGGGACATTACATAAAATCCGGCCTTAGCTTTCAGATCCGGGAAGATATAGCCCTGCTTCACAATCGTAACGTCAAAGTCCGTCCAATCGACTCCCGCCATTTCAAATTGTTCTGTATGGCTGTAGGACTGCCGGTGGTCAGCAACAATAATGGTTATCGGCCGGTCTGTAAGCCGGACCGTAACGCAAGTTCCCACCGTTTCAAACACACCCGTTCCAATTGCCAGTGTTTTTGCCACATTGCCCTTATGTGTAATAACCGCCTGCAGCTCCACAGGCGCGGAAAGCGCATCCGCTCCCACCCCCAGTTGGAAAGTCACCGCACTGCCAACTGCTTCTTTCCAAAGATCGTGACAGGTATCCGGGTCATAGATGGAAGCAAAAAGGAAACTGCGTTCTGTATTCCCCAAGGCCAGCACCTGACGAAGGACAAACGTATTCCAGCCTGTCGATCCGGAAGTCGTATTATCTCCGGAATCCGTAATGACGGCAGGCAGACTCCGGGTCTCCACTGCCATCCTGAGTGCTTCCTCCGGCTGTGCAGTCAATCCGGTGTAGTGGAATGCATGTCTGCGTTCCCACACAAAAGCTGCCAGACGATCAGCAATTTTCTCTGCATAGTCCTGATCCTCCGTATTCTGTGGCACCACCACGATCCCGCTGCCCGCCACCGGTGTGTCATGACGAATATACCCAACATGCCAAGAACAGCTGCGGATTCTGGGATCCTGCTCCAGCTCGTCCATATACCGGTTGATGGAACGCACCGGTTCGTCTGCGGATACACTCTGTTCTCCACCCAGAATCAAAGGCAGCTTCCGATATACCGCATGGATGTCCTGCCGATCCCGCAGGATATCGCACAGCATCTGTGCCACGCGGCGGTAGCTCTCCCGCATGTCCGTATGCGGAGATTCCCGAAAGTCCCGGATTGCCGTAAGGCTCCTGACATAAGCCTCGTCCAAATTCCCATGGGGATCGCAGCATACACAGATCGGCACATAGGGGCCAACCACCGCACGAAGCGCATGGAGAATATGGTGATCTCCCGATCCAAGGCCCTCAACTTCTCCGGCCCCATGCAGAAAAAGATAAATCCCGTCGATTTCCCGCAGATGTTCCCGGGCCGTATGGACAAAGCAGGCCTCAATATAGTCAAACGCTTCTCTTGTAATTACTCCGGAAGGGCCTGCCCCCGCATAAATTGCCGGAATTATCTCAATCCCCGCCCGATCAAACACCTCTTTTACCTGCATTTTCCGGATAACGCCTTCCCCAAAATGCAGTTCATAATCTGCAAGTGTATTTTTCTGCGGAATATTCCCATTGGATTCCGTAGAAAAATGCCCAATCATTACTTTCATGACATAGTTTCCTTTTCTCAGATATTGTCAATCGGATACATAGGCCGCATAATTCTTTTAAAGGGAATATGTGCCGTATCCTGTGGGGTTGCGCCGTCCGTCAGGGACATGACATTGAAGCCTGCCTTCTGCTTGAAATGTGGGAAAATATAGCCCTGTTTCAGAACCGTCACATCGTACTTTGTCCAGTCAATTCCAAGCTCCTGAAGCTGCTGCTCCACAATAATCGGATAGCCCGTGCTGGTTACCAGAACATCCAGTGCCGGTTCCGTCTGAACGTGCAGCAGCACGCCCTGTCCAACAACATGGTCTTTTTTATCGCCCACATATTTCCAGATGTTTCCTCGATTTCCGACCCGGACCTGAAGCGTGACCGGTTCGGACATGGTATCCTTGCCGACACCCAGCGCCAAAGAAAGCCGTTCTCCCTGTGCTGCGGAACATGCCAGGCCATATGCCGTCTGATCACAGATCGGCGCAAAGAGGAAGCTCTTTTTTCTGTCGGCGCAGGACAGGACCTGACGGAGAATCATGGTATTCCAACCAGGAGCCCCCGCAGTCGTATTGTCGCCGGAATCCGTAATGACGGAGGGTCCCACCGGAGCGCTCAGCGCCATTTGCAGTGCCTCTTCCGGTTGGGCTGTCAGGCCCGTATAATGGAATTCATGCCTGCGCTGCCACACAAATTCCGCCAGCCGGTCCGCAATCTCTTCCGCATAGTTCTGATTTTCCGTATTCTGCGGCACAACAACCACACCGCACCCGGCAACCGGCGTATCGTGACGGATATAGCCCACATGCCAGGAGCAGCTTCGAATTCTGGGATCCTGCTCCAACTCATCCATATAACGGTTAATTGAGAGCACCGGCTCATCCGTGGAAACGCTTTGCTCACCGCCCAGAATCAGGGGAAGCTTCCGATATGCCGGACGTATATTCTGCCGGTTTCGAAGAAACGCACACAGTTCGGACGCCACCCGGTGCCAGCTTTCGATTTTATCCGTATGGGGGGATTCCCGATAGCTGCGGATCAGGGTCGTCTGATGCACATAGCTTTCACTCAGATTTCCGTGGGGGTCACAAACAACCATAATGGGCAGATACGGTCCGGTAATTTTCCGGATTTCCTCCAGAACATGGTGCTCTGCAGAGCCAAGTCTCTCCACCTCACCGGCACCGTGCAGCATCAGATACATGCCGTCAATTTCATACAGATGCTCCCGGACAGCCTTCAAAAAACACGCTTCAATATAGTCAAATGCCTCCCGGCGAATAATCCCCGCCGCCCCTGCCACCGCATAAATTGCGGGAATCACGTCGATGCCTGCGTCAGCAAAGATCTGACCGACCTGCATTTTTTTCACACACTGTTCTCCAAAGGCCAGGTCGTACGCCGTTATATCACTTTTGTAAGGAACATTTCCGTTTGATTCCGTATTAAACTGTCCGATCAGCACTTTCACAGTTTTTCCCTCATTTCTCTTCCAGCCCGGCAGAAACAGGGGGGCAGTTTCCGCCGGGCTGCATATATGTTGTGTATTTATTCTGCTGTTTCCGCGGCTTTCTTCTGATCCCGCCGCAGAATGATCCATGTTGCCCCAAAGGAAACCGCGATGGAAATCACCGCAACGATTACGGCAACAATAACATAGTGCAGGCTGCCGGTTTCCGGGTTAATAAAGTTCAGGAAGGTCAGCAGGCCGGGACAGGCGCCGACAATAAAGGTACGGATGCCCAGAATACCGCCAACGATACCGGCCACGCCGGCTCCGATTGCCGTACCGATCAGGACCTTCGGCCGCATGATCAGTCCACCATAAAAAGCAGGTTCCGTAACGCCGCACAGTGCGGTAATACCGGCAGACTCCAGCATGCCCTTCTCCGCCTTATTATTCTTCACGTACAGAGCAACCGCCAGAGTCGTCCCGCCGATGCACAGGTTGGAAATAAAGCCGGAAACTGTCGTCAGCGGATTGTAACCGAGGGTTGCCAGCAGTTCCATGCTGATGGGAGACAGTGCTTTGTCAATGCCAAACATAACCATATATGGCTGCAAAATTGCCATAACCGGCAGTGCTACCCAGCCAAAGTGATCCATCAGCCAGACAAAGAAGCTGCCTACATAACCGCTTAGGTTGTTGCCGATAGGTCCGAGCACGATCAGTTCGATGGGAACCACGATGATCATGGTCAGCAGCGGCTTCAGGAAGAACGTCAGGGCATCCGGAATGATCTTCTTCAGGCCCTTATCCACCCAATACATCAGCCCAACGCCGAGCAGAATCGGGATAATGGTCGAACCGTAAGAAACCTGCGGCACCGCGATACCAAAGAAATCCGTGACCTTGCCACTGGTGAAGCGGTCGCAGATCAGAACAGCGCCCAGCAGCATTCCCATAATCGGCTGCATCTTCAACTGGGAAGCGAATGAGTAGCCAAGATACACCGGCAGGAACGTAAAGCCGGCCGTGAACAGACACATCATCATTTGGGCCGTACCGCTGTCAGCAGACAAACCGAAATAGTTCACGCACAGAGTGCGGATTGCCAGGACCATACCGCCAACCACCATTGCGGGGATAATGGGCATAAAGATCGGCGCAACAAAATTGCCGAATTTGTTCATCCAGTAGGCCGCATTATGCGGAACATCCTCATCATCCGGGACTACATCACCGCCTGCATTCTCGGGCTTCCAGCCGGACACCGTCAGAAAGTCATTATAGGCATCATTAACCTTTGGTCCGATGATGATCTGGACTTGCCCCTGCTTATTGACAAGTCCAGCCACACCGGGAATTTTCTTGATCGCATCCGGATCTACCATCGTTTTATCTTTGTAATTGATGCGCAGGCGGGTTGTACAGTGGGTTACATGGGTGATATTCTCAATTCCACCCACATTTGTCAATACCAGTTTCGCAAGTTCCTCATATTTGCCCATATTTTTTCTCCTTCCGTTTTTTTGAACTCCGTTTTCATTTCTGCTTACATCCCTTATTTAATCGGCTCGTCACACCCTTTCCCTATTGAAGACTGATCGCTTTGTGTTTCAGATGTTTCTTCTTGCGCATTTATGTTAAATAATGTTTATCATGTTAAAAATAATAGCACCTCTTTTCCTCATTGTCAACACTAAATGTTAATTTTTTGTTATATTGCGTTATTTTAAGCAAATTGCTATTATTTATATGTTTGAATTTGTTAATTATGGCAGTAGCTTTTGCTGCACACACTGTACGTCTGCCTGCATTTGTTTTATTTTGCGTATTTACCCAATTCTGATTGTAAATTTCACAAAAAGTGTTATAATAAGAGCAGGTGATGTTATGAATGCGATTGCACGCAAACAGTGTATTCTGAAAAAGCTGGAAACCGAAGGAAGTTTGAGCATTGCGGAACTTGCCGAAGCACTGGAGGTTTCCTCCATGACGATTCGAAGGGATCTGAATGTTCTTGCGGAAAACGGGCTTGTTACCGTGGAACATGGCGGCGTGGTCTTAAACGGCGGATCTCTTTTCGAATGCAACATGAGCATCAAACAGGAGACCTGTTCCGTCGAGAAGATGCGCCTTGCACAAAAATGTCTGGAATACATCAATCCGGGGGATTCCATCTTTCTGGATGCCGGTACGACTGTCGCGAAGCTGGCTTCTCTACTGAGTGCGAAACGGAATATCATTGTCCTGACGCATTCTCTTCTGGTTGCAAACCAAACCGCTTCCTTCAAAAATATACGGGTAATCATGTGCCCCGGCGAATTCCGCACCGATTCGCTGGCCTTTATGGGGCCACTGACCGATGAATTCGTTGCGGGATTCACAATCGACACCCTATTTCTGGGCGTGGAAGGCATTGATGTGGAAACCGGGATCTCGGTACCGGATGTTGTTGACGGTGCTACAAAGAAAAACCTGATTCGCAATGCCAAGCGCGTTATCTGTCTGGCAGACAGCAGCAAATTCGGAAGTTCCTTCTTTTACAGAATTGCTCCTCTTTCTGACATAGACCTGATCATAACCGATAAAAATATTGATTCCGCAATTTTGGAGAATCTTCAGCAGCGGGATGTTGCGGTCGTAACGGTGTAACCCATGCTGCAGATTGGGAACCCCGCATAAGAAATCCGGAACAGAAAAACAAAAAGTCACATATCCAGACAGCCGATACGGTATCAGTTGCCTGGATGTATGATTTTTTCTGTTGTCAGGGGGACTCTGGGCGAAACTTCCCCGAACAGAAATAACCCCTGACTGTCTGCTTTCCACAGGTTCAGTCAGGGGTTATTTCTGTTCGGGCTTAGTATCTAACATCCGTCTGTACAACCTCGCTTTCTACGGAGTACGGCTTGGCCTGATCTTCCGGCTTCTTCCATCCACAAATTTCCTTAAGCTCGAAGGTGAGCTGCCCCTTGTGTGAAGTTCCCGTTTTTCCGGCTGCCGCCCGGAAACGCTCCCTGCGTTCCCCGAAGCGTTACCTGTACATTGGTATCACCCTTTCTGACTATAGGATAGCACAGAGCTCCTTCTTTTGCAAGTCGGAATATTGTATAAATCGCACAGTTTGTTTTTGTTTACGTTTCATAATTTATTGATTTTGACATCTTTGCACAAAGAAGAAAAGGATTGCATTTCGGGAGCAGACAGGATAAGATAAAGGAAAACTTTCGGAAAGAAGGAATCTTTTATGGGTGGATGCTTTACACCGGCAGATATTCTCCTGCCGCAGGCCGGAACTGACCTCAGCAAATGGGCAATGGTTGCCTGTGACCAGTACACCAGCCAGCCGGACTATTGGGCGGAGGCGGAAGCCTTTGTGGGGGAAGCCCCGTCCACCCTCCGGATGACTCTTCCGGAGGTCTATCTGGGCAGTGCGGATGAACCGCAGCGGATCCATGCCATTCATGAAACCATGGCGGATTATCTGCGCCGTGGCGTTCTCGTTCCAGCGGTCCAAAACGGATTCGTCCTGACGCAGCGGATCACCGTCTCCGGCACCCGGCTGGGGTTAGTTGGCAAAATTGATCTGGATGCCTATGACTACACCCCCGGGGCTTTCTCTCCCATCCGGGCGACCGAGGAGACCGTATCCGAGCGGATCCCGCCCCGAATGCGGATCCGGGAGGGTGCCGCGGTGGAACTGCCCCATATTATGGTACTGGCAGACGATCCGGGCATGGCCCTGATCGAACCGGTTTTTGAAAACCGCGGTGCGCTCCCGCTTCTGTACGACACGGAGCTTTTCGGCGGCGGAGGGCGGATTCTGGGCTACGGAGTCACCGGAGAGGCTGCCCGGGCGCTGACTTCCCTTCTGGAACAGGCGGAGGCGGCAAGCAGCGGATTCTTCCTCGCCATGGGCGACGGCAATCACTCTCTGGCCGTTGCCAAAGCCTGCTGGGAAAAACTGAAACCCACCCTCTCCCCCGCACAGCGGGAAAACCACCCGGCACGCTTTGCCCTTGCAGAGCTGGTAAACCTCCACAGCCCGGCGCTGCAGTTCAAGCCTGTTCACCGGATCCTGACCGGCGTTTCCCCGGAGGAACTGTCCGCCGCATTCGGGCAGTGGCTTGCAGCCCGGGGCATGAGGTTGGAAAGCGGAAACGACATCGTTTTTCTCCGGGATGAGGTCCGGCGGGGATACCGGATCACCGGGGCCGGAGACCGGCTGCCCATTGCGTTGGTGCAGCCGTTTCTGGATGACTTCCGGAAGCTGCACCCGGCCTGCGGCATCGACTACATTCACGGGGACGAGGTTCTCGCCCGGCTTGCCCACGAAACCGGAGGTTGTGGAATTCTTCTGCCTCCCATTTCCAAGTCCTCCCTCTTCCCCGGTATCCGGGCAGGCGGCGTTCTGCCCCGGAAAACCTTCTCCATGGGAGAAGCACAGGAAAAACGGTATTATTTTGAGTGCAGAAAGATCCTGTAATCCGCCTGCGGGCGGCAAACTCTGCGAGGCTTTTTTGACACGCCGAAAAGCTCCTGCCGCGATTTGCGGCAGGAGCCTTTGCTATATTTATGGGAAATTTTCAGATTCCGAGGATCTGGCGCTTCTTGGCTTCATAGTCCTCTTCTGTAATAACGCCGTCGTCCAGCAGTTTTTTGAATGTATGCAGCTGAGATGCGTCGGATACCGCCCCGGCGGCAGCCGCAGGCTCCCGCTTCAAAATCTCGTTCATCCGATTCTGAATCAGGATATAGGGAATAAGCGGCATCAGGAAGGCAGTGATCAGGCACCAGACGGAAATGTCATCTTCCATGCCCCGGCGTTTCGTCAGCTTATCCGCCCGGATTGCGCTCTGATACATCCAATAGGGGAGGTAGAACGGAACGAACATGCACAGCAGCAGCTTTTTCACAGGACTGCGGACGGGCTCGCCCTCCACGGAATTGAGGTTCCGCGTGGTGCGATAGATCCAGATCAGGGGCCAGATTCCGAAGGTCAGCAGAAGCAGCATCATATGCTTGAACAGGCCGCAGTAGGCGGCAGCGGGCAGATCGTCCTGATTGCAAAGGTCCTCCGTCCGAGCCTCCTGCCGGGGAAGTCCATCGGGATAAGTGATCCACATACCCGCAAACAGGAGCTCCGTTCCCAGGAAGGCTTCACTCAGAAAGGCGCTGAGCACGTTAACCATGGGTGTCCATTCAATCATACCGAGTCCCTGCATGGCCAGATACAGGATCCACAGCACGCCTCCCGCATAGGCGCAGACTGCCGGAACATACCACTGCTTCCGGGTTTTCTCACGGTGCTGAGGCGCAAGCTCCGTGCCGTGGATCAGTGCCAGCGCAAACAGCCCCGCGGCAGCGACCGCTGCCGCAAGATACGGCAGAACCGTCAAAAACTCAAAACGGTAGTCAACGTTGTCGCGCCAGGACCACTGGTACACATAATAGCACTTTCCAAAAAAGCCTGTCACAAAGGAAAGGAACTCCAAAACGCTGACCCCACCCAGAGCAGCCACAAACAGTCCGTCCGTTTTCTTCCGGAGAAGCTCCACCCCGGCAACGGAATAAAATACCAGATACAGCATCACCAGAAGTCCGCCCCAGAAGCCCGCACGGAAGCTGCTTCCAATTCTCAGGAGCAGAGAAAGTGCGTTAATCAGCAGAATGACACCGGCGATCACGCCGTAGCCGGAGGTTCCTGTGGTACACCCGGCATTCTTTACGATGCCCGCAAATCCCTTTGCCTTTTCGGAAAACGCATGGACTGCGGCGGAAGTCTTTTCCTTCCGCGCCTGCTTCGCCAGCTCGCGCTCCAGTTCCTTTTCGGAAACCGGCGCTTCCCCACGGGACTCCGGTTCCTCCGCAAGGAAATCCGGAACGTCCACGACCTTCCGGGCGGTTACCGCGGTCTGAACGACGGTTTGAACCGGCGTCTCCTGCGCAGGCTGCACCGGGACGGGTGAAGCGGACTGCATTTGCTCCCGCTGCATGGCCTCCAGCTGCCGGCGCATCTGCTCATTTTGCTGTTTGTTCTTTGCCGAACGAACTGTCAGACCGCCTATGAGCAGCAGCAGAATCGGCAGCAGCTCTGCCAGCAGGAAAATCAGCACCACATCCAGTACGGAAACCCAGTTGTTTCCGGAAACGGCTCCCGAAATCTCCGTAATGCCGCCGGCAGGCCCGAGCACAAAATAAGCCATCGCCAGTGCGGCTATGGCGCCCAGAATTTGCAGAATTCTGCCAAAAATCTTCATTCCATTCCTCTTTCTCCGGTTCACCCGGTGCCTCTTTTGTAAAAAGGAGGTAAAATATGCTGTATTTAAGTATACCACATTCCGTGTCCCTGTCAATTCCAAAAGGATGGAGTTTCCGGAAAATCGGATTTTAACGGGCTGTAACAAAACGGTGAACTCTTTCGGATGTTCACAGAAGCTTAACGAAATATGAAACTTTATTCACAAAGGGCTGCTACGATACATTTGAAATTTGGCGTGCCCCGGAGGGGCATGCCTTGCGGAACGGGAGGAATACCATGATAACGGTCGAACACCTGACCAAATATTATGGGGACCACCTGGCTGTGGACGACATTTCCTTTGAGATCAGCGAGGGACACGTCTACGGCTTTCTGGGGCCCAATGGTGCAGGCAAATCCACAACCATGAACATCATCACAGGCTGTCTGTCCGCCACGGCGGGAACGGTTACGGTAGACGGGCACGACATTTTCGAGGAGCCCAACGCTGCCAAGCGCTGTATTGGCTATCTGCCGGAGCATCCGCCCCTGTACCTGAGCGAATCGGTGCTGGAATATCTGCGGTTCGTGGGAGAGGTCAAGGGACTTAAAAAACAGGAGCTGGAGGATCAGATTGATCTGGTTCTGGAAAAAACCGGCACCACGGAGGTACAGAACCGAAGGATCGGTGATCTTTCCAAGGGCTACCGTCAGCGTGTGGGCATTGCCCAGGCACTGCTGGGCAATCCAAAGGTCATTATTCTGGATGAACCTACCGTAGGACTGGACCCCATTCAGATCATCGAGATCCGGGATCTCATCAAAAGTCTCGGAAAAACCCACACGGTCATTTTCAGCTCCCACATTCTTTCCGAGGTGCAGGCGATCTGTGACCAAATCCTCATGATCGCCCACGGCAGGCTGGTTGCCTTCGGCGAACCGGAGGCATTGCAGCGGCAGCTGCTGACCGGTCAGGAGCTGCTCATCCGGACCGATGGCTCCGAAGAAGCCGTGAAAGCCGCCCTTGGGGATCTGACACCCCCTGTAACGCCCGACATTACACCGGAGGAGGGCACCGCCCGATGCTGCGTCCATATCCGCACGGAGGGTGACATGGATACCGCCGCGGAACAGGCCGCCCGGAGTTTGGTGGAACACGGGCTGCCGGTTTTTGAGCTGACCCAGAAAAAGGGCAATCTGGAAGATGTATTTCTGGAGCTCACCGAGCAGAAGGAGGAAGCGGTTTCATGAAAGCGGTTTTGAAGCACGAGCTGCGGCTGTATTTCGGTTCCCTGACAGCCTATGTATTCGGAGCGTTCCTGCTGATTGCCGTTGGCATTGGCGCCATGCTGTATAATTTGCAGGCTGCCGTCAGCAATTTTGAATTTGTTCTCAGCTTTTCCAGTCTGATTTTCGCTGTCATTGTCCCCATTCTGACCATGCGGGTCATTGCGGAGGAAAAAAAGCAGCGGACCGATCAGTTGCTGTATTCCCTGCCTCTGTCCACTGCTCAGGTGGTACTGGGGAAATATCTGGCGCTGCTGGTTGTGTTTCTCATCCCCATGGTCATCATTTCCATCTATCCGCTGATCTTCTCCCGCTACGGTGATGTGTACCTGCTGACCTCTTACGGCTCTCTTGCCGCCTACTTCCTGATGGGTGCCGCCCTGCTGGCAGTGGGCATGTTCCTTTCCTCCCTGACGGATAATCAGGGCTTTGCCGCGGGGCTTGGGATCGCCGTCATTCTGCTGAACTATTTCAGCGTCAGCCTTGCCGAGTACGTATCCTCCACCGCAACAGGCAGTGCCATCACCCTGTTTGTTCTGTCCGGCCTGCTGGGCTGGGTCATCAAGTGCCTGACCGGCAGTGAGAATCTGGGCTACGGCATGGGCATCGGCCTGATGGGCATTACAACCGCCGTGTTTATTCTGGATTCCGACACGCTGGAAGGACTGCTGCCCGGTATCATGCGGAAGCTCAGCCTGTTCTCCCGGCTGGATACCTTTGTAAACGGCGTATTCGATCTGACCGCAGTGGTCTATTTTCTGTCGGTGGCAGCATTCTTCCTGTTCCTGACGGTACAGTCTCTTGAGAAACGGAGGTACAACTGATGAAACGGATTTTCAGGCAGCGTCCCGCCTCCGGCAAGCAGGCGCTCCGGGGCGGCACCTATTCCCTCGCCGTAACGGCGGTGGTGCTGGCAATTCTGATTGCGGTCAACGTATTTGTATCCGTATTGCCCGCCTCCGCCACCAAGCTGGACATCAGCGCCAGCAAGCTGTACTCCATCACCAGCAACACCAAGGCGGTGGTCAACAACCTGACGCAGGACGTAACGCTCTACTGGGTCGTGCAGGCGGACAAGGAGGATTCGGTCATTGAGAACCTGCTGAGCAAGTACGATTCCCTTTCCGACCACATTCAGGTGGAAAAGAAGAACCCGGATGTTTACCCCACCTTCGCCGCCCAGTATACCGACGAGACGGTTCCCAACAACTCCGTCATTGTGGCGTCCGGGGACCGGAGCCGGTACATCAGCTATAACGACATTTATGTACAGACTTCCGACATGTACGCCTATTCCTACACCACCTCCTTTGACGGCGAGGGCGCCATTACCTCCGCCATCGACTACGTGGTGACGGAAACCCTGCCCCGGATGTATGTGCTGGAGGGACACGGTGAAACGGAGCTGCCCGCCTCCTTTGCCGACGCGGTGGAGAAGGAAAACGTGCAGACGCAGAGTCTTTCCCTGCTGACCGGGGACAGCGTGCCAGAGGATGCCGCCTGTGTGACCATATACGCCCCTCAGAGCGACATTTCTCAGGAGGAAGCGGAGATGCTTCGGTCCTACACCGAAAAGGGCGGCAAGCTGCTGGTTATTGCCGGCCCCGTAAAGGGTGCGGAACTGACGAACCTCTACAGCCTGCTGACCGACTACGGCGTGGAGCCGGTGGAGGGCATCGTGGTGGAGAGCGACCGGGAGCATTACGCCTTCGGTTATCCCTATGTACTGATGCCGGACATGCAGAGCGACAACATTACCCAGTCCCTGATGGATTCCCGGTACCATCCCATTTTTCCCGTGTCCCAGGGCTTGCAGGTCACGGACAGCAGCAGTGTCACAACGCTGCTGACCACCTCCGATACCGCCTTCAGCAAAACGGCAGGCTACAGCCTGACTGCCTATGAAAAGGAAACCGGGGATACGGACGGCCCCTTTGCCGTGGCAGTTTCCATCGCCACGGACGGCGGCGGACAGATCGTCTGGTTCTCCGCCTCCGATTTCCTCAGTGATATGTACAACGCCTATTCCTCCGGCGCCAACGTGAACCTCGCCATGAACGCTCTGTCCTCCCTGATGGGGGAGCGGGAAGCCATGGCTATCCGCAGCAAGTCCCTGAACTACAATTATCTGACCATCAGCGATTCCGTCTCGTCCGTTCTCAAGGTGCTTCTGATCGGCGTGTTTCCCCTGCTCTATCTGGCTGTGGGCGTGATTGCGGTGGTAGAGAAACGGAGGATGCAGCATGAAACGGTATAAAACGCTGGGAATTCTGCTTCTGGTACTGGTGCTGATCTGCACCGCCACCTTTCTGACCTCCCGGCACGAAAAGAAGCAGGAACAGATCAAGTCCACCGGAGAGCCCATTGTGACCATTCCGGAGGATACGGTCACCGCCCTGTCCTGGGAATACGAAGCCGGCAGCGGGCTGTCCTTCCACAAGGAGGACGGCAGCTGGGTTTATGACGATGATATGACTTTCCCGGTAAGCGAGGAAAAAATCTCCGGAATTCTTTCCCACTTCACCTCCTTCGGTGCGGTGTTTGCCATTGACGAAGTGGAGGACTACGGACAGTACGGACTGGAAAAGCCCCAGTGCACCCTGACCATTACCGCAGACAGCGGCGTCACGGAACTGAAGCTGGGTGATTACAGTCAGATGGATCAGCAGCGCTATGTGGACATTGGCGACGGGAAGGTCTACCTTGTCAGCGATGACCCCATGGATTTTCTGGACGCCGCCCTGTCCAGCATGGTCAAAAACGATACCACTCCCGGCTTTGAGACCGTTACCGGGATTCAGCTCTCCGGCAGCGGAAGCGGGGAAATCGTCCGCATGGAGGACTCCGGGTACTCCTATAGTGACGACGACGTGTTTTTCTGGAAGGAGGGCGGAAGCTATCTGCCCCTTGACAAGTCTGCCGTAACCAAATTTGTCAATGCCATTACCACACTGAACCTGCAGGGCTATGTAACCTACAACGTCAGTGAGGAAGAGCTGGCGGAGTACGGACTGGACGAGCCGGAAAAGACCATTCAGGTAGATTACACCAATACGGATTCCGAGACGAAGAAAGCGGTCTCCGGTACCTTTACCGTCCACATTGGGCAGAACCGGCAGGAGCTGGATGCCGCCCGTCAGGCGGAGGAAAAGGGTGAAACTCCGGACAGTGTTACAAAGTACGTCCGGGTGGGCAATTCCCAAATCATCTACCCTCTGAGCGACAGCGCCTATGACACCCTGACGAAGGATACTTACAACGATCTGCGTCACAGGGAGGTTTTCTGGGGCAGTCTGGATGACGCTGCCCGGATTGACATCACGCTGGAGGGCGAAACCCACACGCTGGTTTCCGAAAAGGAAAAGGACGGCACGCTTTCCTGGTACTTTGCCGAAGACATTTCCGCCGAAACGGAAGAAACCTCTGAGGCCGCCGGGGAAACCGCCGTCTCCAATGAAACGGACACTGTCGAAGCCCCGGATTCTGTCGATCTGACAGACTTTACGGACGCGCTGGCAGCCCTCAGCGCCGACAGCTTCACGGAGGATACGCCCACAGGCAAGGAAGAACTTCATCTGACCCTCACCCTGAACCGGGAGGATGTGCAGACCGTGGACATGATCTTCTACCGTCAGGACGGAACCAACTGTCTTGCGGTAGTGGACGGAAAGCCCGTTTCCTACGTTTCCAGAGCTTCGGTCATGAAGCTGGTGGAGGCCGTTCAGGCATTCGTATTATAAGCAAAACCAGCCATTGCGCCGGATTTCTCCCTGCAATGGCTGGTTTTTTCTGTACATAAACTGGTATTTCGTGGGGCGAAGTCTCCCCCCTTGGCCCCCCTTTTTTGGGGGGATCAGTCACGGCGGCACGCCATGACTGCGGAGGCCGCTAAATTCCAATTTTACACCCCTGTAAGCACAGCCCCTGTGGCGATACACCGCAGGGGCTGCAATTTTATTTGCTGAGCGTCTTTACGAATTCGGCCTGATCCGTTGCCTTGAAGAAGGCGGAACCGGAAACAAGGACCGTTGCGCCTGCTTCCTTACAAAGAGGGGCCGTGGTCAGGTCCACGCCGCCGTCTACCTCCAGCAGGCACTTATGACCGCACTGTTCCAGTCTGGTACGGAGGTAGCGAAGCTTCTCCATCATGGGTGCCATGAATTTCTGCCCGCCGAACCCCGGCTCCACCGTCATGATGAGGATCATATCGCACAGCATGAGGTAAGGCTCCAGTGCCTCCACCGGAGTTCCGGGCTTAATGGAAAGCCCGGCCTTTGCCCCAAGGCTGCGGATGGAACGAAGCGTCTCCCCGATTTTTTCCGGTGTATCCGATTCCAGATGAACGGTCAGGTAATCCGCCCCGGCTTTGCAGAAGCTTTCCACATACCGTCCCGGCTCGGTGATCATCAGGTGCACATCCAGCGTCAGGTCGGACACTCTGCGCAGCGCCTGTACCACGGGAATTCCGATGGTAATGTTCGGCACAAAATGCCCGTCCATGATGTCCACATGGGCCCAGGGCGCCCCCGCATCCCGGATTTTCCCCATATCCCGCTCCAGATTCGCAAAATCCGCAGACAGGATCGACGGTGCTACGATTGCCATAGTACTTTCCTCCTCAATCATCGTTTCTCAAAGCGCCGCCATCATTTCCGCTGCGGCGCGGTTGATCCGGCGCTTGTGCTCTGCCGGGTCCGTGTCCTTATCCGGGATCGGGAGAAACTCCGCGCCCGGGATGGACTTTGCCAGAAGCTCCCCATAGGCGTAAGGGTGGCAGAAATCATTTTTGCATGCCAGCACCCTGACGGGGACGGAGATTGCTTTCAGGGCTTCCAGAGACGGAATGGGGGTGTCCCTGGGAAGAATGGCAAACTTCTGCCAGTTCTTCAGATTGGGTTCTTCCCGGAAAGGAACGGCAAAGGCATTTTTCGTATACGGCGTGGTTTCCGCCACGATTTTTCCGCCTCTGCTTTTCCGGAACCGTTCCGGCGCATTCTGCCGCAGTGCCTCGGCAAGGTCCCCGTAAGCCTGCCGCACATCCTCCGACATGGGCTTATCCGTCCAGGCGTTTCGGATCAGGAGCAGACTCCGCACCCGTTCCGGAAACCGCAGCGCCGTATTCAGGCACACCGCCGCGCCCATGGAAATTCCCGCGAAGGCGGCGCTCTCCACTCCCAGGTGGTCCAGAAGCCCGATCACGTCTTCAGCCAGCCGGTCAAAGCCGAAGCTGTCCCAATCCGCGCCGCTGTCTCCGTGCCCCTGCTGGTTCAGAGTAATCAGCTTCACGCCGTCAATGGGCTGGTAGACCGACAGGATCTGTCCGATCCCGCCGCCCAGGCCGTGGAGGAAAACCAGCGGCTTTCCCTCACCCTCCGTCCGGTATTCCAGTCGGACGCCATGACTGAGAAAGGTCCCGGTCATGCCATGGCCCTCTTGAGAAACGCCACGGACTTCCCGATTTGCTCTACAGACAGGCCGTGAAGAATCAGTGCGCCCGTATAGTGATATTTTTTCAGCAGGGAGATGTAGTGGGGGAAGTCCAGCTCTCCCTCGCCTGCCGCCACAAAAGCAATGTTTTCCTGCAGAGACAGATCCTTGGCGTGGGCAAGTACAATGTCCTTTCCCAGCAGAGCAAAGGCATCGTCCAGCACCTGATCCATCCGGGCGACCTGCTCCTTATGGAACAGGTTTGCGCCATCCATGATGATCTTGATGCTGGAACTGCCTACGGTATCCAGATACCGTCTGGCAGTCTCCGGGTCACAGATAATGTTGCTGGCTTCCGTCTCTACGCCCAGAATGATCCCATTGTCCTCGGCACTGCGGAGAACCCGCTCCGTGGAGCGCATCAGATCGTCCCATGCCTTCTGCGTCCGGTTGTCATCGTGCCACGCCCACTTGCTGTGGGGATTTTTGGAGCCGGTGCACAGGGTCACAATGGGAATGTGCAGGAATTTTGCGATCCGGCACTGGGTCTCGAACTGGCGGCAGCCCCGTTCCCGGGCATTCTCGTCCGGGTCGATCATATTGAAGGTTCCGGAAACCGCGTCCATGGTAATCGCATACTTCCGGGCAAGCTCCAGCACATTCTGAAGCTTTTCTTCGTCCATGGTCTCGGGCAGAGTATCCATGCCCGCGGAGGAAAGGTTAAACTGGGTGTGGTGAATCCCCGCCTGCACCATCTGAGCAAAGATGGCGTCAAGGGTCATGTGTTCATAGGTTCTGGAAAAAATTCCGATTTCCATGTTACAGCGCTCCCTTCACATCGGCAAGGTTCACCCAAACGCCGCCCTGCTGGACGGACTGGTAGGTGGCAATCAGGGCACGCATGACCATCATGCCGTCCTCGGCAGAAGCGCCCTCCTGGGGCACGCCCTTGAGAATGGTGTCGGCAAAACCCTCCAGTTCTCTGCGGTAGAACTGGCCGTCAAAAGCAGCGGGAGAAACCGAGGTTTCCGTTGCCTTGTCAAAGCACTCCACCTCGGAGGAACGGAACTCCCAGGGGTTGTAGGTTTTTGCGAAAACGGTGCCGTCGGTGCCGTAGATCTCGCAGCCTTCGTGCCACTTCTGGGCAATGGCAATGGTCAGGTCCAGCGTACCGATGGCGCCGCTGGAAAAGTCACAGTCAATGAGCCAGGAGTGGAGCTTTTCCGTGTGGACATACCGTGCCGCAACCCGGGTGATAGGGCCCATAAAGTACAGTGCGGTATCGAACAGATGGCTGCCGTGTCCCAGCAGATAGTAGTGATCCAGAACCGCTTTGGGATTTCCGGCGGGCTTTTTCATATTTTCGCTGGAATAGAGCACGGGCATCACGTTGTCGGTCAGAGTATAGCGTCCGATGCTGTCGCAGTACCAGCCCTTGTAGGTGGTGACCTGCCCCATCTTTTCTTCCTTGAACTTCTTTGCAAACTGCAGGCCCTCGTCAAACCGCTTCATATGCCCGATCTGCAGAACCAGTCCCTTTTCCTCGGCAAGGTTTTTCAGCTCCTCGCACTCCTCCAGAGAGACGCCCATGGGCTTTTCCAGCAGTACATGCTTGCCCGCAAGGATTGCCTGTCTGGCGCAGGGCACGTGGAACTGGTCGCCGATGCCGATGATCACCGCGTCCACCTTGGGATCTGCCAGCATCCGGGCAAAATCCGTGTAGGTCACGTCCGGGTCATACATGGCGGCCATCTTTTGCAGAAGATCCTGCGCCACGTCACAGATGGCATACAGATGCACATTTCTTGCCTTGGTGCTGCCGATCAGGTGTGCCGCCTGGCAGATGATCCCACAGCCCAGCACGCCCACATTCAGAAGCTTGTATTCCTTTTTAACATTGGTTTTCATGTCTGATTTCCTCCTGAAAAATGAATACATTTTTGTATCCGGCGCCGTCCGTTTGAGAGAGTGGCCCTATTTCTCCGGACTGCCGTTCTTTTTCCGGTTTTCTTCCATCTGCGCCCGGTATTTTCTGCCCACATTCAGACCGCTGCTCAAATTGCTGCCCCGCACCAGCGTCCTGGTACCGAACTTCCGGTTGATCGCGTCGTAAGCCTTGTCCAGCCGTCTGGCCTTTTCCTTCCGGGCGTCCGGAAACATCGTCAGCTGCCCCGAATCCTCCCGGGTCAGCTCCGTCAGGCTGATTCCCAGCAGCCGCAGAGGGGTACGTCCGTCCCAGAGCTCCCCGAACAGTTCCCGGCTGACGGCATATACCTCGGTGGAAATATCCGTTGGCTCTGCAAGCTTTCGCTGATGGGAGCGGGTTCTGAAATCATTGGAGCGGATGGAAACCGCCACACAGCCCGCCTTTGCGCCGTCCTCCCGCATGCGGGCAGCAACGCTGTCCGTCAGGGCCAGCAGTACCCCATGGGCCTGCTGCGCCGTTACCACATCCGTTTCCAGTGTGGTGGAAACGCTGTAACCCTTGGGTTCCTCCGGCTGTGCCAGCACCGGCGAGGGGTCAATGCCGTTGGCAAAGTCATGAATCTGCTGCCCCAGCTTTCCGCCCACGATCCGCTGCACCCGGGGCAAATCGCACTGCGCAAGGTCACCGATAGTCCGAAGGCCTGCTTTCCGAAGCTTCTCCGCAGTGGATGCGCCGACGGTAAACAGGTCCCCCACAGGCAGGACCCACATTTTTCTGCCGACCTCCCGGCGAAACAGGGTGTGCACCCGATCCGGCTTTTCAAAGTCGCTTGCCATTTTTGCCAGCAGCCGGTTCTCTCCCACGCCCACGTTCACCGTAAAGCCCAGTCTGTCCCGGATGGCATCCTTGATTTTGCAGGCGGCTGCAATGGGATCCGGATAGAGTCGGGCGGTGCCGCTCATATCCAGAAAGCACTCGTCGATGGAGTATTTTTCCACCACCGGAGCATATTCCCGGCAAATGTCCATAAAGGCCCGGGAACACCGGGTATAGAGGGCAAAGTCCGGTTCCGCACAGGCAAGCCCCGGGCACTTGCGCAAAGCCGCGGATACGGGCTCCCCGGTCTGAATGCCGAAAGCTTTTGCGGGAATGGACTTGGCAAGGACGATCCCGGTGCGCTTCTGGCTGTCTCCACCGATAATGGCGGGAATATCCCGCAGATCCTGCTCTCCCCGGGACACCCGCCGGGCGGATTCCCAGGACAAAAACGCGCTGTTTACGTCCACATGAAAAATCAGCCGTTCCAAGCATCCGCCCCCCTTCCCGTCTGCGTTTATTGTCTCACTTTTTACCGCTTTCGTCAAGACAAAGAAAAAGTACCGCCCGATAGAGCGGTACTTCCAGCGTGTCAAAAAAGCCTCGCAGAGTTTGCCGCCCGCAGGCGGCAAAGGGA
>ERZ857629.1051-NODE-1051-length-33259-cov-4.411788_pt1 | contig 33259 bp, 27 predicted proteins | sample MGYA00519700_ERZ857629 | MGnify/ENA primary metagenome ERZ857629 (study PRJEB31778, sample SAMEA3449351) | human gut metagenome | biome: human gut; feature: human-associated habitat; material: faeces | place: United Kingdom | collected 2010/2012 ... | reverse complement strand
ACAACACCATCCGAACAAATCATGCGCTGTGTTGTCGAGCGGGACGCTCGACCTCCTATGATTGGCAAAGCATTTGGCTTCGCTCGGCTCTGCCGCTTGCCTTAGCAAGAACTCCTGAATTCTTAACTTCTGACTCCTCAAAAGTATTGGTTACTCTTCCCCTCCGTTATACTGCTGCATTGCGTCGCCGTCGCCCTGCTGCATGTCGCGTTTGGGCTGACGCTTCTGCTTCATGTTACCGAAGTTCCATGTGACGGTGAAGCTGACGGTGCGTCCTGCGCGTCGGTTGAGCTGGTGGCGTGTGAAGTTTTCGCCGCTTGTGAACGACTCCCACTTGCGTGTATTGAGCAGGTCGCGGCAGTTTACGGAGAGCGTTATGAGCTTGTTGAAGAAGTTCTTGCGTGCTCCGAGGTCCACGGAACAGTTGGCGGGGCGGTAGCCTTGCGTTATCACTTGGCGTGCGCGGTAGCGTCCTGTCGCCTGTACGGAGATGTCGTAGGGGAGCATCAGCGATGCCGTCATGCGTGCGTTCCATGTGAAGTTATGGTCGGCGTTGCCCGTTACGGTCTGTCCGTCGATGTCGTAGGCGAATCCGTCGAGCTTGTAGTAGTAGGCATTTGCCGATGTCGTGAGGTCGAGTATGCGGAAGAGGTTGTTCTTCAGTGTCACTTCGAGACCTGTGCTAAGGCTCTTCGCCACGTTCATTGATGTGGAATAGAAGAGTCCGTCGGCTGAGTTCTTGTAGCTTATGCGCTGTATCACGTCGCTCGTGGGGCGGTAGTACGCGCTCACGAGGAACGAGTGCTGTGTCCATGTCTTGAGATAATTGAGCGAGAATGAGTTGCTGAATTCCGGCGTAAGCAGCGGGTTACCGAACGACACTGTCGTTGCGTCGCGCGTATCGCGGAACGAATTGAGCTGTCCGCCCCACGGACGGCGCAGACGTCGTGTGTAGTTGAGCTGCAGCTGCTGGCTTTCCGTCATCTGCCACGACATGAAAAGCGAGGGGAAGAGTTGGAAGTAATCCTTCTTGAACGGCTTTTCGCGCAGTGTGGCGTCGTGTTCCTGCTCCCATGTGTAGCTCTCGGTGTTCACGCGCCAGTACTCGCCCCGGAGTCCTGCCATGATGCCCACGGGGCCGAGCTTGTAGCTCAGTGTGGTGTAGAAGGCGTGCAGGTCCTGGTCGTAGATGAAGCGGTTGAAGTACTTTTTGTCCTCCTCGGCTGCGCTGCCTTCCCATGTCGTGTTGTCGATGAACGACTCCTGCGGCGTGTTCTCGTGCGAGAAGTTGGCCTGGTAGCCTGCCTCTATCTTGAGGTCGTCGGTTATCTGGTTCTCATAGTCGAGCTTTATCTCGCTGCGGCGGTTGTTGATGCGCTGCGGGCGGTACTGGTATTCGTAGTCCACATCGGGTTCCACGCCGTAGCCGAGGCTTGTGACGGTGGAGTCCTGGTACCAGTTGTCGCCGTCCATCTTCCACTTGCTCATGTCGGCAGTGAAGTCGATGAAGTGGCGTTTGCCGAACGTGTGGCGGTAGTTGAACTCGCCGTAGTACATCTGCATCTCGTCCTTCGAGCGTGTGAGGCGGTCGAGGCGGTAGTCGTTGAGCCCTTCGCGGACGGCGGTATATATGTACGGTGTGAACGAGTTGCTGCGTCCTCCGCCCCGCATGAGCATGCCGCTGAGTGTGAGGTCGTCGTTCTTGGATGCGTGCAGAGTCAGTCCGGCGCGCGTGAAGAGGTTGTTTCCCCAGCGGTTGTTGTCGCTGCTGTATGTCTGGTTGTAGGTATTGCTTGTCTGTTGGCTTTCGCCGTAGCCCTTATTGCTGCGGTGGCGGTAGCCGATGTTGGCGTAAGCGTCGAGCAGGCCGCTGTTGTAGTTGATGTTGAAACTTGAGTTTGCGCCTCCGCGTGTGGTCGCTCCTGCCTGAACCGAGCCGTAGTAGCCTGCCTTGCGGTCTTTCTTGAGCACGATGTTGATGATGCCCGCCGAGCCTTCGGCAGAGAATTTGGCTGAGGGGTTGTCTATCACCTCTATGCGTTCGATGCTTTCCGCCGGCAGTTGTTGCAGTATCTGCGCGCGGTTGTCGCTTGTCAGTCCGCTGGCCTTGCCGTTTATCCACACCTCCACGCTGGAGTTGCCGCGCAGCGACACGTTGCCGTCGTTATCTACTTCCACCGACGGCACGTTGTCGAGCACGTCGGATGCCGACTGTCCAGCGTTGCTGATGAGCTGCGACACGTCGAACGACTTGCGGTCGACCTCGAGTTTCATCGTGCCTTTCTGTCCTGTCACGGTGACGCCCTTGAGCAATTTCGCGTCCTCCGCCATGTACAGGCGCGAGTAGCTCTGCTGGCGTGCCGCCGCAGTGATTTCAAACTGCCGCTGCTCTTCCTTGTAACCCATGAACGAGAGCGACAGCGTGTATTTGCCGTTCTTCAGTCCTGTCACGCTGAAGTTGCCGTCGGCGTCGGTCATTCCGCCGCCCACGAGTTTGCTGTCCGCCGTGCTGCTGACACGGACATTGACGAAGCCGAGCGGCGTGTCGGTCTTCTTGTCGAGGACCTTTCCTTTCACCAGGCCCTGGGCTGTGGCTGTAAGGGCAGCCACAATGAGTAGAGAAAAAAGTAATATTCGTTTCATACTGTCATTTTTGACGCTTCATGTAATTGCGAGTTTAAATGCTCCGCCCCGTTTTTTCGTTTTTTAACGGTTGCGAGGGGGCTGAGTGAGGTATGGGCGGATGCCTGTCCTGCTGCAAGACCCGACCCAAGGGAGGTGCGCGACAAGCGGGAGCGGCATGCCAAGCCACTGCTGCAACGAAGTCATGCACGCACCCAAAGAAGTTGCGCAAAGCGGGAGCATCATGCCAAGCCACTGCTGCAACGAAGACATGCACGCACCCAAAGGGTTCCGCAAAGCGGGACCTCTATGCGAAACCCACTGCAAGCCGTGAAACGGCGCAGCTGTGGGTACAGGTGGTGAATTATTGCAAGTTCCGCGAAGCGGGACTTATACACCCACCCGACACTCTTCCGCAGCTACCGCCACTCCCACGACATCGCTACTCCGCCCGTCTTTCATTTGCTGTCGCCGTTCCTCTTCATCCAACACACTATCGGGTAGTGGTCGGAAGCCTTGATGGTGTTGTCCACGCGGCAGGCGTAGGGGGTGAAGTCGTGCGAGCACATGATGTTGTCGATGCGCACGAAGAAGCCATTGTAGTGGTAGGAGATGCCGGGACCGTTGGCGGTGGCGACATAACAGTCGGTGAGACGGCTGGCGAGGGTGCGGCGTGTGTAGGAGATGGGCGAGTCGTTGAAGTCGCCCACAAGTATGAAGCTCTCTCCGGGGCGTTCGTCGATGTATCGTGCCACGGCGTCGGCCTGCGGCGCACGGATGGCCGCTGCCTCGGCGAGCTTGCGCAGTATGCGGCGCGACTCCTGCCGCGCTTCCTCGTGGCGCACTTCGCCTTTCACTATATGCTTGAACTGCGACTTGTCCTCTTCAGAGAAGCCTATCGACTGAAAGTGGTTGGCTATGACGGTGACGGTGTCAGCTCCGGTCTTCAGGCGGAACGCCACCGAGTGGTTGCTGCCCGATGCATAGTAGATGCGCTCCTTGCCGACGATGGGGTAACGGCTGAGAATGTCGATGCGGTCGTTGCCTCCCCCGCGCGACGAGGAGTCGCGGTACTGGTAGTGGTGGGCGTAGAGCGAGTCGAGCTTGCGCTCCTTCGGACCCCAGACTGCCGCCTCCACGAGGCACACTATGTCGGCATCCTCGCGCAGGATATAGTCGGCGATAGGACAGGGGGCGTCTGCCGACTCCCATGTGAGGTAGTTGTAGATGTTGTAGGAAAGCACCTTTATGGACCCTTCGGGCGGCGAATGGCGCAGGTTAAGGGGTGTGTAGATGCGCATGGGGCCGTATGCCACGACGAATCCCAGCGCCGGAATGAGCGCGCGCATGGGTTTCACGAAGAGCCAGAAGATGAGGAATGCGGCGTTGAGGAAAATGAAGACGGGGAATGCCAGACCCATACACGAGAGCGTAGGATGCGCCGTGGGACTGACACGGTCGGCCAGTCCCACAAGGAGCATGACGGCGATGGTCGCCACGTTGGCTCCGGAAAGGAGTTGTATGGTGAAGTTTCCTAAGTTTTTCAAAAGAGTCTGTGCTTATAAAGATTGTCCTGACGATAACGTGAGACGACCCGTGACGGGAATGTCCCCGACGGCGTAAGGGCGTCACTTGTTGTTGCTTGCGTCGAAGAGGGTCTGCTTCTCGTCGCGCGTGAGACTGTCGTAGCCGTTGCGGCGTATCTTGTCGAGGATGCGGTCGATTTCCTCCTGCGACGCACGGCGGCGTGCATTGTAGTCCCAGTCGGGGTTGCGCTCGCCGTTGGAGCGTGTGGAAGTGTGTCCGAAAGAGTTTGTTGTGTCGGCCTTGCGGTGCGTGCGCTGCTCCCAGGAAGAGCGCATCGAGTCGAAGAACTGCCGCCCGCCGACACGGTTGTAGCCGCGCCCCGGATGGCGGTGCCAATAGCGTATGAGCAGGAATCCGAAGAGCATACCACCCAAATGCGCCAGATGCGCCACGCCGTCGCCCGATGTCGAGAACGCCATGAACAACTCGATGGCAGCGTAGCCCACCACGAAGAACTTCGCCTTGATGGGTACCGGCAACGGGAATATGAACATACGCTCCTCAGGATAGAGCATGCCGAAGGCGAGAAGAATGCCGTAGATGGCACCCGATGCGCCCACAGTGGTCCACAGGTTAATCCCCACAGCACTGGCTTTGGCCACGGTCATTATCTGTGAGACGCTGAATCCGTGGATGTTTTCGGCGGCAAGCATGTAGAATTGCACAAACTGTGCCATCTCCTGCAAGAGTCCGGCGCCGATGCCACACGCCATGTAATAGAAAAGAAACTTGCGCGCTCCCCATGTGCGCTCCACTATGCAGCCGAACATCCAAAGGGCGAACATGTTGAAGAAAAGATGGCTCAGGCTGGCATGCATGAACATGTAGGTGACAAGCTGATACAGCCCGAAGTCGGGAGCAAGGAAGAAGTGAAGACCGAAAAGGTCGTTAAACCCTCCCGAATGGATACCAAACACCATGCCGACAAGGTAAGCCAACACGTTAATTATTAAGAGATTCTTTGTGACTGTGGGAATATTGCGCATGATTTCTATTGTCGTTTAATTTAAAAAGTGAGGCAAAATTACGAAAAAATCCCTGCAAAGGGCATAAAAACAGGGGTTCGGAGAGTTTTTTTTATTATTTTATGCACTTTTTTCTGTTTTTTGTTTGATTTGTGACAGGAATAACCTAAATTTGCCATATAAAGTTGATTTCGCACTCGAATTCAATACATTTTACAAACATTAAATCATAAAACAACATGAACAAAACAGAATTGGTAGAGAAGGTAGCAGTAGGCGCCAACCTGAGCAAAGCTGATGCAAAGAAGGCTTTGGAGGCAACACTGGAAGCAATAAAGAACGCTCTCGTAGAAGGCGAAAAGATTCAGCTCATCGGCTTCGGTACATTCGCAGTGAACGAGCGTCCTGCACGCGAGGCAAGAAACATCCGCACCGGCGAAAAGATCAGCGTAGCTGCCAAGAAGGTAGTCAAGTTCAAGGCTGGAGCAGAGGTTACAAACTCTCTGAACTAAGGCATAAGACAACCCTTAATACAGAACATCCAAGGAGTGTCCATGCGGCAAAAGCCGTATGGACACTCCTTTTTTTAATGCAGGAAAAGGCTTTTTTAATACGGGAAAAGGCACTGGCGCATACCCACATCTCGGTAATTTCATGGCAAAAGCATACGGATTAGAGAAACAATTACTACTTTTGCAGAAGATAAACAATATCGCTAAAACCTAAAAGAACAAGTCTCCAAAGAATGGAATCGTACAGAATAATAGCACCGCAAGGCCGCGGTACATTCGCCGCAAGACTCGACGAACTGCATGACAGCATGCTGGCGTGGCTCAACGAAGAACAAAGACAGGGGCGACGCCTCGAATATGCCAAGGTGTTCATGAGCGACATACAGAACCAGCACGCCGACTTCTGCCGCTCGAAATGCTTCACACAGCTGCTGCAGAACTGCGCACTCAGCGTAGTGGAGCAGGCTCCGCTCGACAACTCGAAGATAAGCATACTCGCAAAGACCTCCGACACGACGCCGGACTACCTGTTCCACGCACTCCGACTGAACGACGACGACACACGGGGAATGAACTCCTACCTGCAGACGGTGCTGCTCTTCGAACGCTACATAAAGCTCATCGGGGAGCAGGGACTCGACATCGCCACACATCTCATACGCACATGGATCTACGTCGCCGACATCGACGTGAACTACCAGGGCGTGGTAAAGGCACGCAACGACATATTCCGGCAGCACGGACTCACCGCCGACACGCACTTCGTAGCAAGTACCGGCATCGGAGGCAACACCGCGGCACGCTCAGCTTCGGTGGGAATCGACTTCCTGACATGCCCCGCCACCACCGCAGCCGACCAACAGTTCCTGCACGCCCCCGACCACCTCAACCCCACACACGAATACGGCGTGGCGTTCGAACGAGGCACACGGCTGCACAACGACAGCACCGACAGATACTTCATATCGGGTACGGCAAGCATCGACAGGTACGGAAACGTGGTGCACGAAGGCGATGTGGAACGGCAGACCGAACGCCTGCTCGACAACATCAAAGCCCTGCTCGACGACGGCGGAGCCGGAATGGACGACATCGCTTACTTCATCGTCTATCTGCGCGACCTCTCCGACTATCAGCTCGTGAGTTCGCTCATGCGCCGGCTACACCCCTCCACTCCACACATCATCGTCCATGCCAAGGTGTGCCGCCCTGCATGGCTCGTGGAAATGGAGTGCGTAGCCGTGAAAAGGCAACGGAGCTGAACAGCGACGAAGCCCCGCCTCCTATCTCCGTTTAATGATTGATGACTCATACAACGGCCCCTTTACAACGCGAATCCCGCTTGAAAGTAACGAATTTGTTGCTCCAACGTTTCCGTTAAATGAACGCAAAAGCCTCCGCAGCATGGTGCTACGGAGGCTTTTGCGTTTGTGTCATACCGGTGGCCACGAGGTGTCTTCGGCGGCATCGGTGCCGGAGTGCCGCCCGTCAGGCGGCTGCCTTCACTTCCTTACTTCCTTCGATATGTCGGTGAACGACATGTCTGTGCCGACGACCTTGCCGTTGTGCAGCAATATATTGTCGGGGATGTTGTGCATGCCGAGCTGCCGGTAGAGCCGGCATTCTATCATACGGCCGTCGGTTACGGTGGTGCATTCGAATCCGTTCTGCTTCAACAGGCGGCGGACGGAGGCGTCGTCGGGGTCGAGGCAGATGCTGACGACGGTGAGCGTGCCTTTGGAATCCTCGCGGAGCTGCAGGAGTTGGCGCAGGAGGTTGAGGCTTTCGTAACTCCACGAAGCCCACGCACACACCACGGCGTATGGAGTTTGGCGCAGAGTGGCGTCGGAAACGGTGCGACCATCAATGTCGGCGGCGGTGAAGCGAGGCAACTTGTCGCCGGCACGGAGCGGCGTAGCGACGCTGACGGAGCGTTGCAGACGGCGCAATGTGCCGTTGTCGGGCTGTGCCTTAAGCATCGTTGCTATGAGAGAGCGGGCCGCGGCGTAGTCGGGCGAAGGCGTGGCTATGAAGTAGCGGCGCACCATCCAGACGCTGACGGGCGACTCCGGGTGGTCGAGGATGAACTGACGGGCATACTTCAGAGCCTCCGGTGGCGAGGCGTTGGCTGTCTGCCGGCGGAAGGAATTCATGAGTTTGTTGTCCTTCGTACCCTCCACAGTAAGCTCTTTCAGGTGGTATGCGTCGCCTTTCACATCGACTGTCTTGCCGGGCTGTGCGAAGATGGGCTGCTCGGTGAAGTTGGGAAAGACGAGCATGAGCGTCATGGGGCGGTCGCAGGCTATCTCCTTCGTGAAGCGTCCTGCCTGCACCTTGACGGTGTCGAGCCCCGGAAGTGCTCCGTCGGGGCTGTAAACGTAGAACTCGCCTTGGTTGATGTTGAGCAGACGACCGTCTATCTTGAAGTGGCGTCCGTCGGTTCCGCACGACGCAAGGGTCATGGCGATGATGAAAGCGTAGAAGAAATGTTTCATTCCGATAAAACAAAAGAGCCGCCTTTTGCCACACACGGGTGTGGTAAGGCGGCTCCTTATGGTGATGTTGTTTACTTCACGATTGAGAGTTCGAGGTCGTTGTCGGCGTAAGCCTTGAGCGACGGATCTTTCTGGAGAGCGTCCTTCAGATAAGAGTTGGCTGCGAACTTGTTGCCGCGGCGTGCAGCAACGATGGCGTGCAGATAGTCGGTCACGCCGTCGGGTTCAGCCACCTTGTCGAGAGTCTTGGCTGCGTCGGCGTAGTTCTTGTTGAGGAGCTGTGCCAGAGCGGCTGTGTTTGAGTTGCTGTTGCCGAAGTCCTTCTCAGCCTGGGCGTAGTTGCCCTTGGCGATGTTGAGTGCTCCGAGGGCGAGAGAAACGTTCTCTGAACCGGAAGCCTTAGATATCTTGGCCTCAGCATCCTGTGTGTCGCCGGCGATGAGGGCGAGCAGACCGAGGTTTGCGCTTGCCTCCGGTGTGTCGCTGCCGAGCGACTGTGCCTTCTTGAGGTAGCTCTCTGCTGTCTTCACGTCACCCTTGGCGATGGCGAGAGCGGCGAGGTTGTTGTATGCACGGTAGTCCTTGTCGTAGAGCTTTGCTGTGGTCTTGTAGATTTCCTCCTGCTTTGCCGGGTTTTCCTCAAGAGTAGCGGCGTAGAGAAGTTCGTCGGCACTCAGCTTGGCAGCGTCCTCTGCATACTGTGCCTTGATCTGGTCGTCGCTGCGTCCGATTGTCTCGTAGTTGATGATAAGGCGTGAGCGGCGGAGTTCGGGGAGGATGCCATCGGCGAGTTCCTGGAATCCGGCAGACATGTTACGAATCTGCTCCTCGCGCTCCTGCGGGTCCTTGTACATTGAGAGCACGCGCAGGATCACGTCCTTGTCCTGCAGGTTTGAGGCCTGTACGAGACGCTGGAAGCCGTCCCAGTCCTGTGCGGTGTAGTGTGCGTCGATGTTTGCTTCCACCTTGGTCTTCTTGAGCTGGTTCTTTACATACTTCTCTGATACGTTCTGACGGTTGTTTGCCAGACGGTCGTTGAACTTGACGCCGCCGTCAGGTGAAGCGTATGCGAGCACCTCAACGTTCTGCACGTTCAGGCCTTCGCGGTCGGCATTGATCTTCTTGAGCATCTTCACGAATTCCTGCACCGAGTTGTTATGCAGCTCGCTCTTGCGGAGCTGTGCCTGGTTGATGAGGAACTTGATGTTGGCTTCCTGCTTCTGTGTCTTCACACGCTGGAACGAGTCGGGTGCGATGCAGCCGCCGTCGCTGAGGAGAGTCTTCTTGTAAAGCTCGGAAGTGGCGATTACGCCGTTGGCAACCTTCACTGCCGGCACCTCGCACTTCTTCTTGCCGATGTATGCGTCGAAGGTGAGGTACATCTCGCTCTTTTGCATTTCAGGTACATAGTCGAAGCTTGTCTTCATGGTGTAGCGTCCGCCCACCTTGTAGCTTACGGTCTGGTTGTTGCCCATAACCTTCTCGCCCTGGAATGTGGAGGCGTTTCCGCGTGCCACCTGTCCGTCGGCATAGCGCAGCTCGGGCACTACCGTCACTACGGCTTTCTTCTTCATGTACTTCTCCGGGAAAGTGCCGTTGATGGTTGCGGGCACCTTTCCTGCCTGTGTCTCAAGTGGGTTTGGAGTCACTGTGAAGTTGTCGGCAGAGAGCGGGCCGAGCTTCGAGCACGATGTCAGCATAAGCAATGATGCAGCTGACAGCATCAAAAAGTTTTTCTTCTGCATTGTCTTAATATGATTTTTAAGTTTTTCTCTTTCAGTTTTCTATGACCAGATTGAATTGAACCACAAAGATAAAAAGTTAAAATCGAAGTTGGTAACAAAAACCGCTTTTTTATATTTAATTAACCCAAGGAACGCCATACAAACACTTTACATAGCCTACCGCAATGAAAAACAAGCCTTGTTTGCTCCCAAAGCAAGCCTTGTTTTTAAAAGTAGAAAAGTCATTGTGTTTTTTAGAATACAGGAGTTAAGAATGCAGAAGTTAAGCCAAATGCTTCAAGGATACAGAAGTCAAGCCAAATGCTTTGCCAATCATAGGAGGCGAGCGTCCCGCTCGACAACACCATCCAAGCAATTTCTAACTCCTAATTAGCAGACTTGCTTTGTGTTGTCGAGCGGGACGCTCGACCTCCTATCTTTTTACTTTTTACTCTTTTACTTTTTTACTCTTTCATATTGCAGCCAGGCGACGGCGACGCCGTGCCCGCCGGGACAGCGGACGGAAACGAAAAAAGGCAACTCCGCATTGGAGTTGCCTTCCTTCACGTTGTCCTAGGCGGATTCGAACCACCACAAACAGAACCAAAACCTGTTGTGCTACCATTACACCATAGGACAATTTGCGGTGCAAAATTACTGCTTTTATTTAAAACATCCAAATTCTGCACCGTGTTTTTTATAGTGCTTCCGCCTCTGCCTGCCCTTTGCAGCGTTCTGTCTGCTGGCTTGCAGAGCCGGATTCCCTTACTTCACGGTGATGAAGTAATAGTTCTTCTTTCCGCGCTGGACGAGGAGGTATTTGCCGTCGATAAGGTCGTCGGCTGTCACGGGACGGTCGAACGCGGCGAGTTTCTCCTTGTTGAGCGACACGCCACCGCCCTGTACGAGCTTGCGCATCTCACCCTTGGACGCGAACACCTTCACATCGTCGCGTGTGAAGAGATCGACTGCGGGCTGACCGAGCTGGTCGGCGGCGAGGACGAAGTGCGGCACGCCCTCGAAAATGGAGAGGAGTGTGGCTTCGTCGAACTTCTGAAGCGTCTCCTTCGTACCCTTGCCGAAGAGTATGCTTGATGCTTCCTGCGCTATTTCGAGGTCTTCCTTGGAGTGTACCATTGTGGTCACTTCCTCGGCGAGACGCTTCTGAAGCACGCGGCGTCCGGGGTCCTGGCTGTGCTCTTCGACGAGGGCTTCGACGGTTTCCTTATCGAGGTCGGTGAATATCTTGATGTATTTCTCGGCGTCATCGTCGCTGACATTGAGCCAGAACTGATAGAACGCGTATGGTGTCGTGCGGTTGCGGTCGAGCCAGATGTTGCCGCTTTCGGTCTTTCCGAACTTCTTTCCGTCGCTCTTTGTGATGAGCGGGCAGGTGAGGCAGTATGCCTCGGCGTCGTTGCCGAGCGTGCGATGGATGAGTTCGGTACCGGTTGTCATGTTGCCCCACTGGTCGTTTCCTCCGAGCTGGAGGCGCACTCCGTACTTACGGTACTGGTAAAGGAAGTCGTAACCCTGCAGGAGCTGGTAGGTGAACTCGGTGAATGAGAGTCCGTCGCGGGCTTCTCCGTTGAGTCGTTTCTGCACGGAATCCTTCGCCATCATGTAGTTTACGGTGATGTGCTTGCCTACTTCGCGTGCGAAATCGAGGAAGGTGAAGTCCTTCATCCAGTCGTAGTTGTTCACGAGTTCGGCCTTATTTGGCTCATTTCCGTCGAAATCGAGGAACTTTGACACCTGCTTCTTTATCGCTTCCTGGTTGTGATAGAGCGTTTCGGAGTCGAGAAGGTTGCGTTCTTGGCTTTTTCCTGACGGGTCGCCAATCATTCCTGTTGCGCCTCCCACAAGGAGATAGGGTTTGTGTCCGCAGCGTTGCAGATGGCGAAGCATCATTATTCCGCAGAGATGTCCTATGTGGAGAGAGTCGGCTGTCGGGTCGGTACCGAGATAAGCGGACACCATGTGGGTGTTGAGGTACTCCTCGGTGCCCGGCATAATCTGCGCGAGCATGCCGCGCCAGCGCAGTTCTTCAACGAAATTCTTTGTCATTATTGTTGGTGGTTATTATTGTTCCTAAAATCTTTTGCGGGGTGACGGGTGTCGGGAGACGGCTCTTTACGCGTGTCTCCGGGCGTTGCTTCACGCCTTTTCCTACGGCACCGGGTCGTAGCCGGAGCCTCCCCAGGGGTTGCATCTCAGTATGCGCCAGATGGCGAGGGCGGTGCCTTTGAGCGGTCCGTGCTTGAGTATTGCCTGCCGTGCGTACTCCGAACAGGTGGGAGTGAAGCGGCACGAGGGCGGCGTGTAGGGCGTTATGCAGCACTGGTAGAACCTGATGGGGAGCACAAGGAGCCATGCCGCAGCCCGTGAGAGGCGGCGTGTCAGTTGGCGGAGTCGTGACATAGCGATGCTGTTGTTTTCTCGCCGAGCCGTGCAAGCAGCTTCTTCATGCGGCTTTCTATGCCTGCCGAGTCGGAGAGTTCGTCCGATGTCCAGATGAATGCTATGAGCACTTGTGTGCCGGGATGCTGTGCGAGCATGTCGAGCAGCAGGTGTTTGTTGCGCCGATAAGCCTCGCGCAGCTGGCGTTTCACGCGGTTTCGCTTGACGGCGCGCTTGAAGTAGCGTTTCGGTACGCTCACCATTATCTTCGCCTGGGGTTCCCTACTTGCCGCATCGCACTGCCCGATGGCATAGATCATGCGTATGGGATATATCGACATGGCACGTCCTCTCCCTCCCATGAAGAGGGAGTCCACCTGCTTTTTCCCGTTCAGCCGTTCGGCTTTGCATAGTGTCTGTTGTCGTGTCACGGGCATGTCGGTGTAGTTACGACGGTTTTTTATTTGTTGTTTTCAAGATAGTGGCGCAGTGCTCCTGTCATCGACGGGAACTCCTTCGACGGTGCTTCGAGGTCGAGACGCAGTCCGGCGTCCACCACTGCCTTTGCCGTTGATGGTCCGAATGTGGCTATGCGGAGGTCGTCCTGCTTGAAGTCGGGGAAGTTTTTCGTGAGGGCGTTGATGCCGGCGGGGCTGAAGAAGACGAGCATGTCGTAGTCGAAAGTCTTTACCTCCTCATCGGTGAAGTCGTTGCTCACAGTGCGGAACATGACACACTCGGTGAAGTTGAGTTTCTTCGCCGATAGTACTGCCGACACGGAACCGTTGTTCACGTTGCTCATAGGCACGAGATAGCGTTCGTCCTTGTGCTTCACCATTGTGGGAAGGAGTGAGTCTATCTTGCCGGTGTTGCCGAAGAACACTTTGCGTTTGCGGTACTGCACATACTTTTGGATGTACAGTGCGATGGTCTCCGTCACACAGAAGTACTTCATTGTCTCTGGGATGGTGATGCGCATCTCCCTTGCGAGGTTGAAGTAGTTGTCTATGGCGTGGCGCGATGTGAACACCACTGCGGTGTAGTCGAGCAGCGCTATTTTCTGCTGACGGAATTCTTTCGGACTGAGTCCTTCGACCTTGATGAACGGACGGAAAACGATATCCACTCCGAAATCTCTGGCGATGTCGTAGTAAGGCGATTTCTCGCTCGACGGTTCGGGCTGTGATACCAAAATCTTCTTTATCATTTCTGTGTCTTTATATCTTTACTTTCAAATAATTACTCGTGATAGCCAATATTCCAAGCAAGGTGGTGACAGGCATTACTTCAAGTGTGCAAAAGTACAAAAAAATCTGCAAAGAGAGCCCCTCGCGCCTGAAAAAGATGATGTAGGTGCGCCAAAAAGCCAGCATTTTGAACACTACGATTACCGCAGCCGTGCACACAAGCGTCGCTTCAACCGCCATTCCGAAGTAGGCTTGCAGCATCACGAGCGGAAAGATGCACACTCCTTCCATCGCAAGGAGGAAGAGGAACGACTTCATCCATAGCTCGTTGCGCTTGTGGTCGAAGAAGACGAAACCCGTGAGCGAATATGCCGCCGCCTTGAAGACGGCGTAACCGAGGATGATTGCGGCGAAGATGCCTATCACCTGGTACTGGTCCACGATGAACGTATCGGCTCCCCGCGTCTGCACATAGAAGAAGTAGATGAGGGCGAAGAGCAGACAGCTCTGCCCCACGAGGAAGAACTGGAATCGGAATTCTCCCGATGTCTCTGTCATCACCGTCATGTTCTCGCCGCGCGGTGCGCGGAAGAAGTCCTTGACTTGTCGCAGAATGAAGCGGCGCGACTTGGCGTAGGCTATGAGTGCGAGCATGAAGCAGGCAAGGAGGAGTATCGTTATCACGTTGTCGCGTGCGATACTGTATGGCACGGGGTCGCCCGCCACGCCCTGTCGTCCGCCGAAAAGGTCGGGATTAAAGCATGGCTTGCCCTCGAAGTAGCTTTCGCGGTAGTACTTTGGCAGACTCACATCGCGGAAGCTGCGCCCTGCCGGATGTCCGGGCAGGTGGAGTGTGTCGGGGCATTCGCTCCAGTGTATCTCCGACGGCTTTATGTGTGCCTGTATGGCGGAGTCCTGCTGCGCCGGAGTGGCGTCGGCAGGGAGCCAGCTCAACACCTTGGCAGGCGTGAGCGGCACATGCCGTTGCTGCGGCGTGGCGTCGTCTTCGAGGAATATCTCCTCGGTGATGATGGAGTCGGCGTGCTCGGTGTGCACTGCCGTAACTATTTCATGATTCATGATTCATAATTCATAATGAACTGCGCCAGTCGGTCCCTGACCTCTAAAAACGTACTGAGGTGTGCCAAGGAACGGCTGTTCCCGTCCCGGCACACCGCTTTGCCGGCAGTCAGTCCTGCCTGTTTCCGTGACGGAATCAGAGTCCGAACTCCTTGCGTATGTCGTCCACACGGTCGAGCTTCTCCCATGTGAAGAGCTCCACCTTCATGGTCTTCGTCTCATGGTAGCGCGAGGAGAATGTCTTTTCCACCACTTCGTTCTTGCGGCCCATGTGTCCGTAGGCGGCTGTCTCAAGGTAGATGGGCTGGCGGAGCTTGAGTGTACGCTCTATAGCCTTGGGCTTGAGGCAGAAGAGCCGCTGTATGCGCTGTGCTATTTCACCGTCGGTGAGAGCCACATGCGAGCGTCCGTAGGTGTTCACATACACGCTCACCGGCTCCGCAACGCCTATGGCGTAGCTCAGCTGCACGAGCATTTCGTCGGCAACACCTGCTGCCACCATGTTCTTGGCGATGTAACGTGCGGCGTAAGCTGCCGAGCGGTCGACCTTCGACGGGTCTTTGCCCGAGAAGGCTCCGCCGCCGTGTGCGCCCTTGCCCCCGTAGGTATCGACGATTATCTTGCGGCCTGTCAGACCGGTGTCGCCGTGGGGTCCGCCGATGACGAACTTGCCCGTGGGGTTCACATAGTACTTTATGTCGTCGTGGAACAGATCCAGCACCTTCTCGCTGTGCACCTCGGCGAGCACGCGCGGCATGAGGATGTTTATCACATCGTCCTTGATCTTGGCGAGCATGCGCTCGTCGTCGGAGTCGAACTCGTCGTGCTGTGTGCTCACGACGATGGTGTCGATGCGCTGCGGCACGCCCTCGTCGCTGTATTCCACCGTCACCTGGCTCTTCGAGTCGGGGCGCAGATAGGTCATTACCTTGCCTTCGCGACGTATGTCGGCAAGCACACGCATGATGAGTTGTGCCAGGTCGAGCGACACGGGCATATAGTTCTCCGTCTCGTTGGTGGCGTAACCGAACATCATTCCCTGGTCGCCGGCACCCTGTTCCTCCTCCTGCTCACGGTTTACGCCGCGGTTGATGTCGTCGCTCTGCTCGTGGATGGCGGTGAGAATGCCGCACGAATTGCCGTCGAACTGATAGTCGCTCTTGTTGTAGCCGATGCGGTTGATGGTGCGGCGTGCGATGGTCTGAAGGTCGATATACACATCCGAGCGCACCTCGCCCATTATCACCACCTGTCCGGTGGTAACGAAACTCTCGATGGCGCAGTGCGCCTGGTCGTCGTAAGCAAGGAACTGATCGACGAGCGCATCCGAAATCTGGTCGGCCACCTTGTCGGGGTGTCCTTCCGAAACTGATTCTGAAGAAAATAGATAACTCATTTTTCCAAATTTTAAGTTGAAGTGGAAAAACGCCAAACTACCGTGAAAAACTTTATAGCGGATTTCGCAGTTTTAGCATTTTTTAGTGTGGTTGCAAGCAGCCAAATTCTTCCACATTATTAATTATACATAATTTAAAAATCGGGTGCAAAGGTACTCATAATATTCGGAACGGGCAAACGGCGAGTGTTAATTTTCCTGTTCAGGCGTTGTCGCACCTCCCTATGGTGCCAATTCATAATTAAGAATTCACAATTCATAATGACGATTACCTATTTAATGCGCACGGGGTGTGCCGAAACGGAAGTTATCGGAAGTTAGGCTTTGCCGGAAGTTAAAGGAAGATAACGGACAATAGCAGAACCCATTGAAAACTAATGGTAATGTCCGTTACCTTCCATCCGCCGCAGGCGGATTAACTTCCGATAACTTCGGCTTAACTTCTACATTCTTAACTCCTGAATTCTAAAAGCATTTGGCTTAACTCCTGTATTCTTAACTCCTGTATTCTAAAAAAACACAATGACTTTTTACTTTTAAAAACAAGACTTCTTTACACTGCAAACAAGGCTTCTTCGGAGTGCAAACAAGGCTTGTTTGCGATGCAAAGAAGCCTTGTTTGCAACGGGATATGCACAAACGGCATATATAACTGTAAACAAGCGTTTTACAGTCCCCGTTCCACAAACCATTCTCCCCTGCTCCGCCATACTGTAAGGCGGGTTTCCGCCAAGGGAGAAAGCACGGAGTTTCGGCGGCATTCGTCAGAAAAAGTGTGCCATTTCCCTATCATTCGTCAGAAAAAGTGTGGAGTTTTGCTGATTATTCGTCAGAAAAAGTGTGTGGTTTCACGATTATTCGTCAGAAAAAGTGTGTGAAAACAGTAGTTGTAAGACGGGACATTGCACCTATATCTGCCCCGCCTCCACCTGCCTCACGATGCGTTCCGTGAGGCGATCCACGCCTTCGGCGTCGTATTTCTTCGTGAGACTGGCACCGAAGAGGGCGGCGAAAGCCTGGTAGAAACCGGCGCGGATGGGACCGAGGAACGCCTGGATGAGCTGGTAGCTCGACGAGTTGCACTCGCGATAGACGAGCTTTATGAGGAGTTTGCCCTGCTGATAACTGAGCTTTTTCATGCGCGGCGTGTATTCGCGGCGTATGCTCTTCTCCACATACCTGAGGTGCTCCTCCCGCGCTTTCTTCGAGGGCAGGGTCTGGAGATACTCGTATGTCTCGATGATAATGGCGTTCACCTCCTTGGCAATGGGCAACACTTTCTTCACATTGGCAACGAGACGGTTGTAGGCCTGACGCTGACGGTCGTTCTTGAATGATGGCGGCGGATAGATATAGAGCGGATTCAGCTCCACATACTGTATGCTGTCGCCATCGACAAGAGCCTTGCTCACCTTCACCATAGGCACGAAAGTGGGGTCGGCGGCGGCTGTCGGGCGGTCGTCGGGCTGTGCCGTCGGCGTGGAAGCGGTCTGCGCCACGGAGACAAGGCACGAAAGAAGGGCGGATGCGGATATTGCGAATCGTATGCTCATAAGCACGGCAAAATTACTCAGAAAAACGGAAACAGCACTGTGTGAAGTAGTTAAAAAAGTGCGAAAAGTAGTATCGTTGTAATTTTTTTAATTATCTTTGCACCTGTTTTTTAAACTGATGCAGGGATTCAGGGCTTTTGCACAGAACGCCTTCGACAACTTGACGACCAACGGGCTCGCCGCCCCACAACACTCAAACAGACTCCTGCACACAAGATACCGCATGAATTCCGGGACGCTCCGAGGCTGCATGCCCGTGCTCCCACAATGAAACCTCTTTTTATTTTCACATTATCGATGAAGACTTTTCTTGCTAATCTCACTGTCACGGCGGCTCTGTGGATTGCTCCCGCAGCCTGTGTCGTGGCACAGACAGACGATGTTGCCCTTGCCGCCGACACCGCAACAGTGGCCGACGATGCCGTGGTGCTCCTGCCGGATACTGCCGGTGTGGTTGCCGGCACGGATCCCGACGAGATGTTCGGCGTGCCGCACGAGCCCTACAACGGCGATGTCCTGCCCGACCCTACGCACCATATACGCCCTGCCGAATGGATAGTGCCAAGCTCGGCAGCCGTGCTCGGCGCACTGTGTGTGAACACTGCGTGGGGCAAGCGTGTGCGCAACGAGATGCACGAGATGCTCGGTGCCAAGCAGAAGCTGCACACAAAGGTTGACAACTACCTTCAGTACGCGCCCATGGTAGTGGCTTACGGCGCATATTTCGCAGGATGGAAGGGGCAGCACAACTTCAAGGACCGCACGATACTGCTTGCCATGTCGGCGGCTACGATGGCTGCCGTGGTGAACGTTTCCAAGCGGGCTTTCAAGGAGCAACGTCCCGATTCGGGCGCGAAGAACTCGTTCCCGTCGGGCCATACAGCCACGGCATTCATGGGAGCGGAGTTTCTTTGGCAGGAATACCGCACCACCCAACCGTGGCTCGGCTACACGGGTTACGGTCTGGCAGCACTCACCGGCTATCTGCGCATGCACAATGAGCGTCACTGGGTGAACGATGTCGTGGCAGGAGCAGCGATAGGAATGCTTTCCACGAAGTTCGCCTACTGGCTCTATCCTAAGATCTTCCATGAGGGAAGCAGTCGCGGCAAGGGCGCGAAGAAGCGCAAGGTGACTGCGTTCGGAGTGCCTTATTGCAGCAGCGAAGGCGCCGGTGTGAACATGGCATTGGTGTTTTGAGATACAAAAAATCCCGCATTTGCGGGATTTTTTTTGATTGGCGGGAGGATGTTGCTGGGCATTTCTAAGCCATTTCTAAGCCTTACTAAGCCTTATTTAGGCCTCACTAAGCCTTATTTAGGCCTTACTAAGCCTTACTGGGCCTTTCTAAGCCGTTGGGAGAAGACCAGTTTAGGAGACCTTCCTTGCTCTTTCAGACCCTGTCCTACCCTTATTCGAAATAGTAAAGGAATGTCGCTACGCCGCTGAGAGCCTTTTTCGGCGACTCCTTTATCTCTATTGTGAACTTTATCTGTGCCTTTGCCACGCCGCGAAGGTTCTCAAGCGAGAGCAGATCGGCAACGAGACGGATTGACTCTCCCGACTTCACTGCCTGTCCGAACTTCATCTTGTCCATGCCATAGTTCACCATCATCTTGAGGTTGCGCACCTCGATTATCTGGTTCCAGAGGTATGGAAGCATCGAGAGCGTGAGGTAGCCGTGGGCGATGGTGGTCTTGAACGGGCTCTCGACAGCGGCACGTTCGGTATCGACGTGAATCCACTGGTGGTCGAGAGTGGCGTCGGCAAACTGGCTGATGCGCTCCTGGGTGAGCTGAACATAGTCGGAAATGCCGATATTCTTGCCGAGGAGAGCGGCAAATTCATCGTAGTTATTGATGATAACTTTACTCATATTTTGGGTTTTTATTGGTTGCTTGTTTTCTGGGGGAGGGGTTAGGCTAAGCCTTACTAAGCCTCTCTGGGCCTTTCTAAGCCTTAATGGGAGGGCTTAGGGGGATTGCTGCTAAGCCTTTCTAAGCCTCTCTGGGCCTTTCTAAGCCTTTTGATAAAACTTGGGGAGGCTTTTTGGGGGAGGCTTGCCATGCCCTTTTCGAGCGCATCAGTCGCCGTCAGGGGCGTAGAAATAGTCGTGGAGGGGGTCGGGATATTCGAAGATTTCGCCTTCACGGAAGAAGCGTTTCATCTCTATCTCGGCGTTTTCGGGACTGTCGGAGGCGTGGATGATGTTCTCCTGACCGCTCATGGAGTAGTCGCCACGAATTGTTCCGGGGGCAGCCTTGCGTCCGTTTGTCGCTCCCACGATGTTGCGCACTACGGTGATAGCACTATTTCCTTCAACACACATTGCCACTACGGGTGCCGACTTCATCGATGCTGTGAGCCAGGGATAGAATGGCCGCTCTGTGAGGTGGGCGTAATGTTCGGCGAGTATGGCGTCGTCGAGCTGCATCATCTTCATGCCTACGATGCGCAGGCCTTTGCGTTCGAGGCGGTTGATTACTTCGCCGATGAGCCGGCGCTGCACTGTACACGGTTTAAGAAGAATGAGTGTCTTTTCCATAAGTCCTTTTTTTATTGTAGTTAGTGATTATTCTGTTTTCTTTTTACTATTTTGTCCATCCATTTTCCGCCTACCATGCACGCCACGCCGAGCACTATGAATGGCAGACTGAGGAGTTGTCCCATGTCGAGCGGCAACGAGGCTTCGAAGGCTTCCTGCACTTCTTTGGTAAATTCTATGAAGAATCGGGCGGTGAAGATGTATGCCAGACAGAGTCCGAAGAAGTAGCCCGTACCCACACGCTGCGGCATACGGCGGTAGAGACGCCACCCGATGAAGAAGAGGATGGCGTAGGCTATGGCCTCGTAGAGCTGTCCCGGATGGCGCGGCATGGCATCGACACGCTCGAAGACGAATGCCCAAGGCACATCGGTGACCTTACCGATGATTTCGGAATTCATGAGGTTGCCAAGGCGTATGAAGCATGCCGTGACGGGGGTTGCTATGGCGATGTTGTCGAGAACCTGCCAGAGGTTCATGCCGGTCTTGCGTACATACGCCCAGAGGGCTATCATGAGTCCGAGCGTTCCGCCGTGCGACGCGAGTCCGCGGTAGCCTGTGAAGTGCCACGAACCGTCGGAGAGGAACTCTATCGGAATGAATATCTCGACGAAGTGACGCCACGACGAGAGGAAGATGTCGGGCTGATAGAACAGGCAGTGTCCCAGGCGTGCGCCGACGAGGATGCCTATGAAGCAATAGACGAAGAGCGGGTCGAAGAGTCCTTCCTTCACCTTCTGCTCACGGTAGAGCCGCTGCACGATGAGATAGGCGAGTGCAAGGCCGATGAGCCAGCACAGCGAATACCAGTGGATGGTGAACGGCCCGAACGAGAGGGCGGTGTCGGAGGGGTTCCAGAGTATGGATAATGGGTGTGGCATTGTGGTTGTTGTTTTTGGTGAGGAGGCGTCAGGGGGAGCTTTGGCGAGGGCTTGCTAAGCCTTACTAAGCCTTACTGGGCCTTTCTAAGCCTTACTGTGAGCTTGGAGAGGCGACTCTTTCCTCTTCTTTTTTACACGTTGAAGCGGAAGTGCATGATGTCGCCGTCCTGCACGATGTATTCCTTTCCTTCTATGGAGAGCTTTCCGGCTTCGCGCACTGCTGCTTCGGAACCGTACTGTATGTAGTCGGCATACTTGATGACTTCGGCGCGGATGAATCCCTTTTCAAAGTCGGTGTGGATTACTCCGGCGCACTGCGGTGCCTTCCATCCGCGGTGGTAGGTCCATGCCTTCACCTCCATTTCGCCGGCGGTGATGAAGGTTTCGAGGTTGAGCAGTGCATAGGCCTTCTTTATGAGTCGGTTCACGCCGCTCTCTTCGAGTCCGAGTTCCTCGAGGAACATCTGCTTGTCCTCGTAGGTTTCGAGCGAAGCTATGTCCTCTTCGGTCTTTGCTGCTATGACGAGCATCTCTGCTCCTTCGCTCTTTGCTATCTCGGCTATCTGCTCGGAGTATCTGTTTCCGTTCTTTGCCGACGCTTCGTCCACGTTGCACACATAGAGCACGGGCTTGGCGGTGAGCAGGAAGAGGTCGTGCGCCACGCGCTGTTCCTCCTTCGACTCAAACTCCACGGTGCGTGCGTTCATTCCCTTTTCGAGGGCGGCCTTGTAGGCTTCGAGCACGGCCACGGCTGTCTTTGCATCCTTGTTGTTGCCTATGGCAGCCACTTTCGACTGCTTCTGAAGCTGTGCCTCAACGGTTTCGAGGTCTTTGAGCTGGAGTTCGGTGTCAATCACTTCCTTGTCCTCCACGGGATTCACCACTGCTCCACCCTCACGCACGATGTTGTCGTCGTCGAAGCAGCGCAGCACATGTATGATGGCATCAGTCTCACGAATGTTGCCGAGGAACTTGTTGCCGAGTCCCTCGCCTTTGCTTGCGCCCTTCACGAGTCCTGCAATATCGACGATTTCGCACGTTGCCGGCACGATGCGTCCCGGGTGTACTATCTCGGCGAGCTTTGTGAGCCGCTCGTCGGGCACGGTGATGACGCCCACGTTAGGCTCTATGGTGCAAAAAGGAAAGTTGGCTGCCTGCGCCTTGGCGTTGGAGAGACAGTTGAAGAGAGTGGACTTTCCCACGTTGGGCAGTCCTACGATTCCGCATTTGAGTGACATTTCTTTGTATTTTAATGAGGCGTGGGGCTGTTGGCCCTGCCATGTTATGATTTTAAATTAAAGGCGCACGATAATGTGACATTATTGTGCCTTTTGTTGTTTCCAACTGCGAAGTTACTACTTTTTATCCGTATAAATGCCTGTCTGCGTGTAAAAATGATGCAGAGCATATAAGGGCGGTTTGCAAACAAGGCTTCTTTGCACTCAAAAGAAGCCTTGTTCGGAGTGTAAAGAAGCCTTGTTTGTGATGTAAAGAAGCCTTGTTTTCAAAGCCGGTGTGCGGCATGGTTCAGTCGGGCGTGTCCACGCACTGCTCTATCAGGCGCATGGTGAACCCCCGGCTGAGGGCGTGGCGCATGAGCTTGGCGTTGAGTTCGTAGTCGGAGGTGGCTTTTGTGGTGCGGCGTTTGGCGGCTATGACGCTGCGCAGGACGGCGAGCCACTCGTCGTCGCCCACCTCGTCCAGAGCCTCGGCGGCGGTGGCTTCGTCGATGCCTTTCTGCCGGAGTGCCATCAGAATCTTGCGCTCGCCCCACGAAGCAAAGCGCAGACGGTCGCGCACGAAGAGTCGGGCGAAGCGCGAATCGTCGATGAACCGCTCGGCGACAAGGCGTTGCACGATGCGCTCCTGTGCGTCGGAGGGGAGTTGCCAGCGGCGCATCTTCTCGCGAATTTCGCCCGAAGAGTGCTCGGAACGGGAGCAGAGGGCGGCGAGTTTCTGTAGAGCCTGTGGCTCGCTCACGGGTGATTTCGATTGGGTGAACATTATGGGTTGCTGTGATTTTTTGAAGTTTATGGTGGAAGGAAGTTTGTCAAGTCACGACGGCTTCCACAAACCGCGGCTTGCCGAAGCAGTCGTCGTGGACGGCGGGGTCGTCGAATCCCATCGTGCGGAGCATGGCGGCGGTGTCGGCGGCGTAGAGGGTGTTGCACTCGAAGAGCAGCATGCCGCCGGGGCGGAGTGCCTTGCGGGCGTAAAGGGCGATGGCGCGGTAGAAGAGCAGAGGGTCGTCGTCGGGGACGAAGAGGGCTGTGTGCGGCTCGTGGCGCAGCACGTTGGGCGACATTGCGGCGTGCTCGCGGCGGCAGATGTAGGGCGGATTGCTCACGATGATGTCGCGCGTGTGCTCTTCGCAGGGCGCGTTAAGGGCGTCGGCGAGGGTGAATGTCACGCTTGCTCCGAGGTCGCTGGCGTTGGCACGGGCTACGTCGAGAGCCTGCGGCGATATGTCCCACGCCTCGACCACGGCTTCCGGCACTTCGAGGGCGATGCTTATTGCTATGCAGCCGCTGCCGGTGCCGATGTCAAGGATGCGGCGGTTGCCGGCTTTACGACCCTTGGCTGCAACGGTGGCACGCTGTACGAGCCACTCCGTCTCAGGCCGCGGAATGAGCACACCGGGGCGCACGGCGAAGCGGCGACGGCAGAACGGTGCGCTGCCAAGCACATACTGCACCGGCTCCGCGGCTTCAAGGCGGCGCATGGCAGCGGAAAGACGCTGCGTGTCGGCGGCACTCAGACTGTCCACGGCGCCGCAGACGATGTCGGTGAGAGTCATGCCGAAGAGCGAGTCGAGCAGGGTGCGGACGACGGCCTTAGCCTCGTCGGGGTCGTAGAGCGGCGTGAGGCTGCGCCAGAGAGAGTTGTAAGACATGAAAAAGTAAAAGAGTAAAAGAGAAAAAAAGTAAAGGGGGGAAAGGGGAGAAAAGCAAAAAGAGCAGAAAAGTAAAAGAGTGAAAAGGCAAAGAGAGGCGGCACAAAGGCTGACTCCTTTTACTCTTTTTACTCTTTTACTTTTCTACTCTTTTATTTCTTACTTCTGCTCTTCAGGCAACATCATTACGGTGATGTGGTTGCCGGCCTTGTTGAAGTCCTTCATGAAGGCGCAGATGTCCGCCGGAGTGATGGCGTTGAGGGCCTTCAAATAGTCGGTGTAGCCGTTGAAGCCGTAACGATAGAAGTCGTTGATGGTGTTAAGCCAGAAGCCGTTGTTCTTTTCGCTGTCGCCGAAACGCTTTGCCATGAACTCCTTGCACTTTGCGAGCTTGTCGGCGTCGCAGGTGTTTTCGAGGTTCTTCACTTCTTCGTTCATGATGCGGATGGCCACATCCTTCTTCTCAGGCTTCATCGGACAGTAGGCGAAGATGCCGAACTGGCGGTAGTTGTCGGGACCGATCTGTGCCGAACCCGATGCGCCCACAGAGTAGGCAGCGCTTTCCTGCTCGCGGATCTTGGCGAGATACTCCATGGAGAGCACCTGTCCGGCGATGTCGGCACATATAACGTTCTTCACATTGTAAGGCATCGAGTTGTTGTGCCAGTACATATATGAGTTTGCCTTGGGTGTCTCCTGCTTGCGGTAGAAGATGTTCTCCACCTCACCCTTGACCGTATTGACTTCGCGCTTGCTCTTCACCACCTTGCCCTTAGCCGGGAGTGCGGCGAGATACTGGCAGATGAGCGGACGTATGGTGGCTTCGTCGAAGTTGCCCACGATGGTGAATGTCCACGCTGCAGCGTTGGCTGTGCGCTCCTTGGCTATTTCAAGGATGCGGTCGTAGTTTATATTCTTGAGCTTTTCGATTGTGAGCGGAGCCACACGGGGATTGTGTCCGTACATGGTTGCGTTGAGAGAGTCGCTGACAGCCACGTCGGGCGAGAGCGAACGGTTCTTCAATGCCACCTCAAACTGCGACATAAGGTTGTCGTACGACTTCTGGTCCTTGTTGATGTTAGTGAAGTAGAGGTAGAGCATCTGCAACATTGTCTCCACATCCTTGGGTGTAGAGTTGCCCGAAGCCGAGGTGAAGAGCTGTCCGGAGAGACGGAGGTCGGCATTGGCCTGCTTGCCGGCGAGAGCCTTCTGAAGCTCTGTCGAAGAGAAAGCACCGAGTCCGCTCATGCCGATAACATCGTTGAATGCAGCGAGGTTGTCGTAGTCCTTGGGTCCGTAGATGGTCTGTCCGCCCACGCCGGAGCCGCTGAGGAGCACCTGGTCCTTCTTGTAATCAGTCTTTTTCAGAATTACTGTTGCACCGTTCGAGAGTTTGAGTGTGGTGTAACCGAGTGTAGCGTCTGTGGTTTCGCTCTTTATCTTGCCCGGTTTGGGAAGGTTGGTGATGAGCGGTTCGTTCTTCACGTTATCCACGTATGCGCTGATTTCGGCAGTGCGTGCGGCCTTGACGGCGGCGAGCAGACCTTCTTCTGTGGGATAAACGTTGCCTTCCTTCTCGTTGTTGAAGTTGAGAATTACGAGGTTTGAGTCGTTGGCCGGCACGAGTTGCTTCATCAATCCGTTCACTGCATCGACCGGAATTACAGGCACAAGCTGCTTCATTGTCTCGTAGGTGAAGTCGATTGAGGGCATAGGCTCGTTTTCGAGGAAGTTCTCTTTCAGCGGCGCATAGAGCGCATCGTTAGTGCGCTTGTCCTTGTTGCTGAACTCCTTGTCCATCTGGCTGAGGTAGGATTCCTTGAAACGCTCAAACTCTGTGGCTGTGAATCCGAACTCGGCGGCACGGCGTGCCTCTATGAATGCAGCCTTGAGAGCGTCGGCTGTGTGTGCCATCTCCTTGGGAAGGACGAAGAGCGAGAACGCATCCTTTGTCTTTGCGAAGATGTATGAGCCGTAACTTGCACCTGCCTGCACGAAGGGGCAGTCGGCGTTGAGCACGGCTTCGCTCATGCGGTTGTTCAGCATCCATCGTGCTGCATTGAGCATATAGCCGTAAACCATGTAACCCATGTCGTTTTTAAGCGAGTCGGGGAATGCGTCGTGCTTGATATAAAGTTCTACAATGCTCTGCTGCTGTTCTTTATCCTTGTCGATAACAACTATGGGTTCGGCGTTGTCAGGCACACTTTCTGCTACAATGGGAGCCGGATTGGATGGATTCTTGAATCCTCCGAAGAGCTTCTTTATCTGCGCTTCCACATGATCAACATCCACATCGCCCACGACGATGATGCCCTGGTTTGTGGGATGATACCACTTTTCGTAGTAGTCGCGCAGTTCCTTCGGCTTGAAGTTGTCGATTACCGACATCAGACCGATGGGGAAACGGTGTCCATACTTTGAACCCGGGTAGAGTTTCGGCAGGTTACGCTCGAACATTCTGTTTGATGCGCTGGTGCGGAGACGCCATTCTTCGTGTATCACGCCGCGCTCTTCGTCAATCTCCTTGGGGTCGAGCGTGAGCTGATTTGCCCAATCGCTGAGTATGAGGAGGCATGAATCGAGTGCGCTCTGGCGTGCTGTGGGCACGTTGGAGATGTTGTAAACAGTCTGATCGATGGCTGTATAAGCGTTGAGGTCGCGTCCGAACTGCACGCCGATGCTCTCGCAATAGCGCATTACATCGTTTCCCGGGAAGTTCTTTGTGCCGTTGAAGCACATGTGTTCGAGGAAGTGTGCGAGTCCGCGCTGGCTTTCCTCCTCCTGGATGGAGCCCACCTTCTGCGCGATGTAGAAGTTGGCGCGGTTCTCCGGCCAGTTGTTGTGACGGATGTAGTAGGTCAGACCATTGTCCAACTTTCCGATGCGCACGTCGGGATCGACGGGTATCGGCGGCATCATCTGTGCCTGTGCAAGACCTGCAACGAACAGGACTGCTGCAACAAATAGTTTTCTGAGGTTCATGAAATTATTGTTTATAGTTATGAATTTCGTTATATCAAAACGCGCGAATATAGTAGCATTTTGCAAAAGTAAGCAATAATCTGTGAATAAGGACAAAACAGGTAAAAAATAAATGTTTTTTAAACAAAAGGCAGGGTCATCCCGACGGGGCGGCGACGCGGGTCAGGCTGTTGCGGAAAGGAGTGTCATTCTTCCGCCGTCTGAGTGTCATTCTTCCGCCGTCTTGATGTTTCTCGGATGGTGAAGGAGTATTTCTTCGCGCAGATGCGTGATGTCGATGTGCGTGTAGATCTGTGTTGTGCCTATGTCTTCATGTCCCAGCATCTCCTGTATGGCACGCAGGTCGGCACCGCCTTTGAGCAGTGCTGTGGCGAAGGAGTGGCGCAGTGTGTGCGGAGAGACGGTCTTGCTGATGCCGGCTTCGGCTGCCGTGCGCTTTATCATGATGAGAATCATGGTGCGTGTGAGGTGTGCTCCGCGCCGGTTGAGGAACAGATATTCCTCCTCTCCGGGCTTTATCGTCATGAGGTTGCGGTCGTAAAGCCACAGTTCTATCTCATGCAGGGCCTGCTGCGATATTGGCACGAGCCTTTCCTTGCCGCCTTTCCCGACTATGCGCAGGTAGCGTTCCTTGGCGAAGACGTCGCTGAAACGCAGCGTGACAAGCTCCGACACTCGCAGACCGCATGAGAAAAGCGTCTCGATGATGGCCTTGTTGCGCTGCCCTTCCCACTTGCTTAGGTCGATGGCACGCTCCATCATGTCCACTTCTTCGGTGGAAAGCACTTCGGGCAGGTGTTCGCCGATGTCGGGCGACTCGAGGAGTTCGGTCGGGTCGTCGCTTATGACGCCGTCGATGACGAGGAAGCGGAAGAAGGTGCGCACGCCGCTCAGGATGCGTGCCTGCGTGCGTGCCCCCACTCCGAACTCGTGTATCGTCGCCGCAAAGTGCTCCAGATGTTCCAGACGCACCTCCTCCACGGCGAGGTTCAGCCCACCGATATAGTTGAGCAGATAGTCCACGTCGTGCGCGTATGCCTCTAATGTGTTGGGCGAATAGTTGCGCTCAAGCCTGAGGTAGCGCAGGAACCGCCGGCGGAGGGATGCGTACTGCTTCATGTCGGGCTTACTTCTTGAGTTCGAAGCCTACGCGCATGCCGTTGTATTTGCCCAGCACGGCGTTGATGACTGCTGCCGACGAGCTGAGGTTCGACGCTGTGTTGCTGATTACCTTGAGTATCTCCATGAGCTTGTCGGCCTTGAAGAGCATGTTCATCGTGTTGCCTGTCACAACGACATAGGTGGTGTAGCTGTGTCCGCCTGATGTGGTGAAGGTGATGGTCTTCTCCTTTTCGTCGAAGGTGTAGGTGCCTTTTGTGGTGTGTTTCTTCAATGCCGAGGTGTATGTACCGTCGCTGTTGATGGTGAAGACGATGTTGTTGATGCCTGTCTTCTTCATTATCGGTGCCAGTCTTTTGTTCACCTTTTCCGTGACGGCCTGTGCTCCGGCCTTTGAAAGGAAGTTGTCGCTCTCGAACTCGCATGCCGGTCCGGAGTATTTCCATGTGCCGGTGATTGACGATTTCGATGTCGCCTTGTCGCCGATGATGGTCTTTGCCACTCCGGTGAGGATGTCCTTGATGTCCTGAGCCTGCGCTCCCGTGCCGCAGAGGCAGAGGATTGCGATGATGAGTAACGATTTGATTTTCTTCATATTGCCTTTTAGTTGATTTTTGTTTGTTACTTATTTTCTCACTTTTATGCCTGTGCGCTCTCCCGAACGTATCTCCTTCGCCGCCATGCGTGCCTCGAATTCCACGGGTGCGGCGGTGAAGTCGGGCGTGTTGTATGATGTGCGCAGGTTGTCGTAGTAGCTCCACGGATGGCGTTGCGGCAGGAGGAAGGGCTTCGTCGGCTTTCCGTCCTTGCCCACGGATGCCATGTAAAGGTTGGTGTAGAGCCCGTCGCCCCGGCGTGATGTGAATACGAACCACCGCGAGTTGCGGCTCCAGTTGTGGAAACTCTCCGCTCGTTTCGAGTTCACGGCAGTCATGGGCCGTGCCTCAAGCGTACTCAGATTGAGCAGCCAGAGGTCGCTCTCCTCGTGCCATACGGGGAAACAGCCGTAGCGTGCGGTGGTGAACATGATGTAGCGGCCGTCGTAGGAGGGTCGTGGCAGTGTGGCACTGAGTCCGTGTGCCGCTGCGTTGAAGATGGTGTCCACCTTGTTTCCGAAGGTGCCGGTGGCTGCGTCGAAGGCTATCCGGCAGAGATTGTAGCGTATTTCCTTGTATTCCGCGGGTATTTTCCTGTAGCGTGCCGAGCAGAAGTAGAGCCACTTGCCGTCGGGCGAGAACGCCGGATAGGTCTCGAAGTCGTCGGTGCGGAGCAGCGGCGAGAGCAGCAGTTCGTGCATAGCGGGGCAATATACCTGCAGGTCGCTCTTCAGGTCGAGCACCTCTATGCGCTCCCCTCGTGTGGCATGGAAGTCCTGCCGTGTGACGTTGGTGGAGAAAGCCACATACTTTCCCGTCGGGTGCCAGTAGGGATAGACGCATGCCGCGAGTGTGGAGTCGGTGGCGGTGTTGAGCCATTCGCGCCTGCCGTCCTGCTGTATGAGCGTCGCTCCGTGCGGTCCGCGCACATGGAATGTGAACTGCCGTGGGTCGGTGCGGTTGGCGGTGTGGCAGTTTATGCAGCTGCCGGGGTCGGCGGTGTTCTCGAGTATCGGTGTCTCGTCGAAGTTGGCGAGGCAGCGTTGGTAGATGCCCATCTGGTTGTAGTTCACATAGCTCGGTGCTATGCGTCGGTAGGTGAGTCCCCAGTCGTCGAGCGGCGCATCGCTGACATACATCGGGAATGTGGCGTAGCGTGTCCATTCGCCGTTGCGCCGCACGGCGAGCGAGAAGTCGAGTCTTGCCCCGCGGTTCTTCTCCAGCAGTGCGTGCCACTCGTCTATGTCCATATCCACGCTTCCGGCGTTGGTGTGGAGTGTTCCGCCTTTCGTCCCGCTGACGGTGAGGTCGATGCGGTCGGCGCCTCCGCAGACGTCGAAGTTCATCGGCGCGATGCCCACGGGGACGGTCACTCCGCAGTAGTCGGGGAATATCTGCGGCTCACGGGTGTCGTTCTTTTCGTTTCTGGGGGTGTTGCCGCACGCCGTGACGAGCGTCGCCATGACGGCTATGATGATGTGCTTGAGTTTCATTTCTTCGTGTTTTTTCCGGGTGTTGCGTTGTTGTCGGCTCCGCCGTCGCCGCCCTGCGGCTTCGAGGCGAAGATGTAGAACCAGTAGGTATCGGCGAAGGGCGGCTTCTCATAGTGTGCCGCCGCGGCCTTGTCCTTGGAGTAGATGCCGAGGAAATCGGCCAGCTGCCGCTTCGTGGTGGCGTCCACGCAGGCTGCGAGCGGGTTGCCGCCGTCGTTCATTGTGAATATGGCTATGCCCTCCTGGTAGCTTCGCGGGATGTAGGACGGTCCTGCCTTGAGCACGAGGGGGAAGTACTGCATGAAGCGTTGCGCGTTGTGTGCGAGCAGTTCGTAGGCCATGAGGTACTCCAGTGCGGCGTGGTTCTGCTTGTTGTGCATGTAGAGTGCGCCGAGCGTGAGGTCGGTCTCCGACATTCCGAAGAGGTAGTCGTCGGTAGGGCGCATGCTTCTCAGGCGTGCGTATTCGGGGTCGTCGGCCACGGCACGGTGGTCGGTTGTCGCCCAGGCGAGGCGTTTCTCTGCCCAGGAGCGGTAGAAGAGCGTGTGGGAGAGCAGCCGCAGATAGCGTGCCGCCACACGGTAGTCGGCGTTCACGAGGTTGGTCTCGGCAAGGCGGCGGTAGCACTGGCTGCTGCGCTTGTAGCCCGGCACCGCCTCCTGCGACTCGAAGAAGTAGCGTTGTGCCTGGTTCACCATACCCAGATGCAGGAATATCTCACCCGCCATCATCGTGGTGTTGGCGTCGAGGTTGGCGTCGGGAATGAGTCCGTTGGTGCCGAACTGCCTGAACTCGAACATGCGGTCGGGCATCTCGCCCGTTGCTGAGAGCGCGAGGTTGGTGGCTGCCACGCCCACTTCGGAGCGCGGAGCCGTGCGTGTGCTCTTGCTTATGATGTCGGCATAGTGTCCCATGCGCACGAGGTAGCCGTAGCCGATGACTTCGAGTATGGCTCTCTGCGTGCCGCAGCCTATGAGCGCACCGCTCGCTATGAGCATCGTATAGACTGACGGGACTGTGATGCTGCGGCGGCGTATGTGCGACACTGCGGCGGCAATCATGGGCAGCAGGGCGGCAAGGGCCATGAGCATGTCCATGGCGAGGGGCAGCGTGGCGGGCTGGCGGTAGTAGAATATGCCTTTGAGCAGACTCTCCCACGAATAGTGCAGACACCTGCCCGTGAGCCAGAACGTGAGGGCTGTGGCGGCAATGGCGGCGGCAGCCTTGAGCGGTGATGCCGTGGAGCGGCTGTCGTCGCGCAGCTGCGGCACCACGGCGCATGCCACGGCAGCGCAGAGGGGCACTGCCACTACGGGTCCTGCCACCCAATAGAAGAGGGGGAGCACCGCCACATCCACCGCCCACGACCAGCGGCTGTGGCGCAGACGCAGGCGCAGCCACGAGAGCGAGAGGGCGGCAAGCAGCGAGAGGGTGAACGTGGGCATGGTGTCGGGGTCGGTGCACTGGGCGGCAAGCAGCGCCGGGAGGACGAGGCTTGCGGCGTACCATGAGCCGCACGCTCCGCACTGGCGCATCACTGCCCACACCACACGCTGCATGAGAGTGAGCAGGAGGGCGGTGACGGCGGCACCCCAGAGCACGAAGAAGGAGAACTGCACAAGGAATTCCGAGGCGTAGTCGGCAAGTGCACCGGGCAGCGGGAGGTGCTCCGTGAAGTAGTCGGGGGTGAAGAGGAACATCTGGGTCTGCTCGTGATAGGCGGTCACCTCAGGCAGCCAGAAGCCCCAAAGCAGCAGCATCGCCACTAAGAAGAGCGCGGAGATGACGGCTTTGTAATGGTCTGACAATAAGTGTTTTATTCTCATAAGAGATGTGTTTTGCAGTTTGCTTGTTTTCTTTGTTCTACAAACAAAGCTTGTTTTGCCTGCAAACAAGGCTTCTTCGGAGTGCGAACAAGGCTTGTTTGCGACACAAACAAGGCTTCTTTTTCTGTAGGGTAACAATCCGTCACTTGTGCATCAGGTAGCGGAACGTTCCGTCTGCCACCTTGAAGCCGGTGCCGGTGTATTCGAGTTGCACGATGGCTGTCTTGCGTGTCTGCACCGTCGTGGAATTGTTGTGGGTGTGGAACACATACTGCCAGTGTCCGTCCTTGTCGCGGAAGAGGTCGCCATGACCCGTGCCGTTGTGGCCGATGTTGTCGCGGCTGATGATGGGCGCGGCAGGCTTTGTCCACGGACCCGTCGGCGACTTGGCAGTGGCGACACCCACGGCGTAGGTGGGCAGCTGGTAGTCGTTGCAGCTGTAGAACATGTAATATGTGCCGTCGAGCTTCACCACCGTCGGACCCTCGGCCACTCCCCCTGAGCGGCGTTCGGTGTTCTCCCATCCATCGGGAGCCGCCTTGATGCAAAGCTCCACGGTGCTCTCGTCAATCTTCGTGAGGTCGGCGTTCATTTCGCCCACATATATGCTGTTGTTGTCCACTATGCGGACATGATACATATATGTCTTGCCGTCGTCGTCGAAGAACACGAAGGGGTCGATTTCCTTCATTCCCGCCGGAATCCGCGCAAGCTGCTGCTGGCGGAACGGCCCCATCGGCGAGTCGCTTGTGGCTATGGCGAGGTGCTCGTCGGCGCAGTAGGCCATGTAGTAGGTGTCGCCCCGCTTGAACACCTGCGGCGCCCAGAACCATTTGCTGCCGTAGCTGCTGCCCTTGACAAGGCAGTATCCGCCCGAAGTCTTGCCGCACGGGCCTTCCCACGTGATGAGGTCGGTGCTCTTGTACACCTCGAAGCCGTTGTCGGAACTGGTGCCGTAGAGGTAATAGGTTCCGTCGTCGTCGGGGAAGATGGTAGGGTCGGCGAGCCGCAGCTGCGCCATTGCGACAGTGCCTGTACCGCTGCCGCTGCCTCCCGAAGCACCTCCTGCGCCGGGATTGGGATTGGGGTTCGTTGATGGGTCGTCGCCTCCGCATGCCGAAAGGAGGGCAGTGGCGAGGAGGGCGAAGAGTGTCGTGAAACGTGTCGTCTTCATCTTTTTCTTTTCTTTGCTTTTAGTTTTGATTATAAGGGTTTGTCGGGGCGTAGCACTGAGTGCCTGCGCACCGTCTATCGTGTGCAAAGTTACAAATAATTCCTTTGCGCACAAATAAAGCACTTCATTTTCGTGGATGGGGAGCTGAAGAAGTTTTTTTTTAGGAGTTAGAGAAGTTAAAGCCATTACTTTGAGAATACAGGAGTTAAGAATTCAGAAGTTAAGC
>ERZ857629.1050-NODE-1050-length-33313-cov-27.307685_pt1 | contig 33313 bp, 28 predicted proteins | sample MGYA00519700_ERZ857629 | MGnify/ENA primary metagenome ERZ857629 (study PRJEB31778, sample SAMEA3449351) | human gut metagenome | biome: human gut; feature: human-associated habitat; material: faeces | place: United Kingdom | collected 2010/2012 ... | reverse complement strand
TTCCAGGGTTGCGGTCTGGATGATATTTGATGGCTATCTTGCGGTAAGCCTTCTTTATTTCGTCTTCAGATGCCTGCTTATCAACGCCAAGCACCTCGTAATAGTCTCTCTTTGCCATTTGTTAAATATGGATTTTTATTTCTTTATTCCTGATCGTAATTCTTCATTAGACTTATTGTCCTACAGCAACCTTAGCGTGACGGATTACCTTGTCGTTGAGGGTATAACCGGTCTGCACGCAGTCGATAACCTTGCCCTTCTTGTCGTCACCCATTCCTGGCACCATAGCGATTGCCTCATGGAAATCAACGTCGAAATCCTTGTCAGCAGTCTCAATCTTCTTTACTCCGAGACCTTCAAGAGTCTTGATGAACTTGTTGAAAATCATCTGAACACCTTCCTTGATAGCCTTAGGATCCTCGCTCTTGTCTGCGATGGCACGCTCGAAGTCATCAAGAATTGGAAGAATGGCAGCAATAGTCTTCTCGCCACCGTTGAGAATCAGATCAGCCTTCTCTTTCAGGGTGCGCTTGCGGTAATTCTCAAATTCTGCAGTCTTATAGAGCAGTTGCTTTTTCAATTCTTCTACTTCCTGCTGAGCTTTTGCCAATGGATCTACTTCTTCAGCATCTGCCGCATTGTCAGTATTGTCAGTCTGGCTGTCAGCATCTGCCGCCTTATTGTCAGCATCCTCTGTATTTGTCTCTTCAGCCTTAGGCTCTGCATTATTCTGAGTATCGTTCTGCTCAGCATTCTCGTTGAGAACCTGTTCCTTAGCGTTACCGTCCTCTATATTAATCTTCTTTTCTTTTGACATAGTCTTAAATTTTTTAAACATGATTATTCCTTTTTATGGTTGTTTTGACAAAAAGCGTGCCAACTCGACTCTCATCGAATTGGCACTTATCTCATTTAGGTGTATTTTCTATTACTGCAGACCGTACATCTTAGCTTTCTGCTCCTTGATAGCCTCATCATAGATGTACTCATCGTAAGACATCAGCTTATCGATGGTTCCTGATGGGGTGAGCTCGATAATACGGTTAGCCACGGTATTGATGAACTCATGGTCGTGGCTGGCAAAAAGGATATTGCCCTTGAAACCTACCAGGTTGTTGTTGAATGCCTGGATACTCTCCAAGTCCAAGTGGTTGGTTGGAGTATCGAGAATCAGACAGTTTGCATTCTGCAACTGCATGCGGGCAATCATACATCTCATCTTCTCACCTCCGGAGAGTACGTTTACCTTCTTCAGTACTTCCTCGCCGCTGAAGAGCATTCTTCCCAAATAACCCTTCATTGCCACCTCGTTGCCAGGACCATACTGGCTCAACCAGTCTACGAGGTTCATGTCGCTCTGGAAGAACTCGGTGTTGTCGAGTGGGAGATAAGCTGTTGTGATGGTAATGCCCCACTTGTAATCACCTGCGTCAGCCTTGCGGTTGCCGTTGATAATCTCGAAGAGAGCGGTCATCGCCTTAGGGTTGTGAGAGAGGAATACCACCTTCTCGCCCTTCTCGATGTTGAAGTTTACATTGTCGAAGAGAACTGTTCCGTCCTCATCGCAGGCCTTCAGGCCTTCAACCTCCAGAATCTGGTTACCTGGTTCACGATCCATCTGGAAGATGATTCCTGGATACTTACGGCTAGATGGGCGGATTTCCTCAACATTCAGCTTCTCCAGCATCTTCTTGCGGGATGTGGTCTGCTTACTCTTAGCTACATTGGCAGAGAATCGGCGGATGAACTCCTCCAACTGCTTCTTCTTCTCCTCAGCCTTCATCTTCTGGTTCTGAGCCTGACGGAGAGCCAACTGAGAACTCTCGTACCAGAAAGAATAGTTACCGGCAAACATGGTTACCTTACCGAAGTCGATATCCACGGTCTGTGTGCTGACAGCATCGAGGAAGTGACGGTCGTGAGAAACCACAAGAACTGTCTGCTCGATGTTGCTGAGATATTCCTCCAGCCACTCTACGGTGTCGAGGTCGAGGTCGTTGGTAGGCTCATCGAGGAGGAGGTTGTCAGGATTACCGAAGAGAGCCTTCGCCAGCATCACGCGTACCTTCTCTGTATTAGAAAGCTCACCAACGAGCTTATCGTGACGATCTTCCTTCACGCCGAGGTTCTGAAGCAACTGGGCAGCATTACTCTCAGCTTCCCAACCGTTCATCTCAGCGAACTTAAGTTCCAGCTCAGCAGCGAGGTTACCATCCTCTTCTGTCATCTCTGGTTTTGCATAGAGGCGCTCGCGCTCCTTCATGTTCTCCCACAATGGCTGATGGCCCATCAGAACGGTGTCCATCACACGGAACTCGTCATACTTGAAGTGGTCCTGCTCCAAAACGGAAAGACGCTCGCCTGGTCCCATTTCTACTGTACCCTTGTTTGGCTCCAAATCGCCACTGATGGCACGGAGGAGGGTAGACTTACCAGCACCGTTGGCACCGATTACACCATAAATATTACCATGTGTGAACTTGAGGTTTACATCTTTGTAAAGCACTCGCTTACCGAATTGAATTGCAAGATTTGTTACTGTTATCATTCTTGTTTACTAAATATCTTTTTCTGAATTTATCTTTAATTTGTGTGCAAAGTTACGAAAAAATATTTGTATATCAATGATTTATTGGTAAAAGTTGCTTTTTTTTAGTTAAAAACACAGCTCTTCTTTGTCATTTTGCAGAAAAGTCTTACTTTTGCATGCTAAAAGGCATCAACGATATCCCAATACCGTTGAATATGTGTTAAGAACAAATAGATATAAATAACACGAAACAGCAAATTGAAAATGAAACAACAAAATAATAAGGGCTATTTTAATAAGCATACCAACAATGCTTACGGCTATGGCAATCCGAATGAATATGACCACTACAAGGTGGAGAAGCCGGCGCAGTTGTTGGAATGGCTGATGGAGAACGTAAAGGGTCCCAGCAAGACCAAGGTGAAGCAGACGCTGCAGGGTAGAGGAATCAAGGTGGATGGCAAGACTATCACCCAGTTCGACTATGCTCTGAAACCTGGCATGAAGGTGAGCGTAAGCAAGACCAAGAAGAACCAGGAGGTTTTCAAGAGCAGATACATCAAGATTGTTTATGAAGACCGCTACGTCATCGTGGTTGAAAAGAACGTGGGCATCCTCAGTATGGCTGCCGGACATTCTACGCTCAACGTAAAGACCGTACTGGATGATTACTTCCACAAGACCCGACAGAACTGTCAGGCTCACGTAGTTCACCGTCTTGACCGTGACACTTCGGGATTGATGATTTACGCCAAGGACAAGCAGACCGAGCTTGCGCTGGAGGATGACTGGCACCACAACGTATACGACCGCCGATACGTTGCCCTGGTTTCCGGAGAGATGGAGGAAGACGAGGGAACCGTTGCCAACTGGTTGAAGGACAACAAGGCATATATTACTTATGCTAGCGAAACAGACAATGGCGGCAAATATGCAGTAACCCACTTTCATACATTGCAGCGCACTACCGAGCATTCCCTGGTAGAATATAAGCTGGAGACGGGTAGAAAGAACCAGATTCGTGTACATACAGCAGATATGGGCCATCCTATCTGTGGCGACATCAAGTACGGAAACGGTGATGACCCATGCGGACGTCTTTGCCTGCATGCTTATGTGCTCTGCTTCTATCATCCGGTGACTCATCAGCCAATGGAGTTTGAAACTCCAATTCCTAATGAGTTCATCAGAGCAATGAAGGAAGACAATAAGCCTTATGATGCTGGCAATAAGCCAAATCATGCAAACCGCAAACCATTCAGAAAGGAGAGACGCAATGGATAATTTCCTTTATTATGCTTTTGCGCTAGTAGTCCTGGTGGTAGGCCTGTTTATTCTGAAAAAGGTAGCCACCTGCATGATTAAAATGGCAGTAGGCGTCATCATGATTGCCGTTCTCTTTGCTATTTACTGGCTTTATCTGTCGTAAAGCAACGGGTGTTTCATGCCTTGTCCAACAGCATGGGGAGATAGACAAAAATACGTCCCGACGTAGTCTCAACTGCGTCCCGACGTAGCAACCTCTACGTCCCGACGTAGTTCCGGCTGCGTCGCCACGTATTTTCAGCTCCATCGGCAGCTGGCAGATGAGCAGTATCCTTCTTCCACAAAAAGTGATAAAGTCACTCGTCACTCGTCACTTTTTGTTTTTTTTCTCTTTTTCCAAAAGTAGGTTGATAAGCCTTAAGAATAAAAGATTATAATAATTATATATATATTAATGTTCGCGCGTACATTATTATATAAGAAATATAATATATATTAATATGATATCTTCTTTTTAACAATAAGACAATATCTCAAAAAATAAAAAGTGACGAGTGACGAGTGACTTTTTCACCTTCAACAAAATAAGTCCGGCAAGAATGAAGCATCACTTCACCTTACCGGACTCTTTTACATATCTTTTTACCCTATATTTATCAATTGAAGATTAGAGGATAGTCTTCACAGCCTCCAACATACCCTTCTCCTGGATGAGGTCGAGGTCCTTCTTAACCAACTCTGTCAAGCCTGGAACTGTCTCGTTCAGGTTCTCATGCCAGATGTAGTCGAAGCCGAGTACGCCTTCTGCTACCTTCTGGGTGTCGCCAGTAGCCCAAAGCTCTGTGAGCTTGTCCATGATCTTCTGGTCGTCGTTTGGCTGAATAGGAGCACCGTCCTCACGAACACCACCCTTATAGTAAGTGATGATGGCAGCAAGACCGAATACCAATCCCTGTGGCAACTCACCCTTACGCTCCAAATAGATCTTCACGCCTGGGAGGTCGCGAGTCTCGAACTTAGGGAATGAGTTCAGCATGATGCTGGTTACCTGGTGGTCAACGAATGGGTTCTCGAAGCGCTCCAATACGTCAGAAGCGAACTTCTGAAGCTCGTCTATAGGGAGGTTCAATGTCTGCATCAACTCTTCGAACTGTACCTTGTGGATGTACTTGCCCAATACTGGGTGCTCACAAGCATCGCGAACGATGTTCACACCGCTGAGGTATGTAACAGGGCTCAATACTGTGTGAGGGCCATTCAGGAGAGTAACCTTACGCTCGTGGTATGGTTTCTCGTTGTCTGTGATGAGAACGTGGAGACCAGCCTTGTGAGCAGGGAACTCTTCCTGCATCTGCTCTACAGTCATGTTCTCAGCCTTCTCGATTACCCAGAGGTGGAAGCTCTCAGCCTTTACTACGAGGTTATCCTTGTAGCAAACCTTCTGCTGGATTTCCTTGATGGTATCGCGTGGGAAGCCAGGAACGATACGGTCTACGAGTGTAGCGCAAACATAGCAGTGGTTGGTGAACCACTCCTTGAAGCCCTCGTAGTCAGCACCCATGTCTTCCTTCCAAAGTTCGATATACTGATAGATGCACTCCTTCAAGTGGTGACCGTTCAAGAAGATCAGCTCGCAAGGCATCAAAATCATACCCTTAGTTGGGTCGCCCTCGAAGAACTTGTAGCGGTGGAACAGCAACTGAACCAATTTACCTGGGTAAGAAGCAGCTGGAGCATCTGTGAACTTGCAGGAATCATCGAATGCAATACCAGCCTCAGTTGTGTTAGAGATGATGAAACGCATCTCTGGCTGCTCAGCCAAAGCCATGAAAGCCTGGTTCTGAGAATATGGATTCAATGCACGGCTGATAACGTCGATACGTTCCAATGTGTTGACAGCCTGACCGTTCTCCTTGCCCTGAAGGTTCACGTGATAGAGGCAATCCTGACCGTTCAACCAGTCTACCATACCGCCAGGCAATGGCTGAACGACAACAACAGAACCGTTGAAGTCAGTTTTCTTATTCATATTCCATACAATCCAATCAACGAATGCACGGAGGAAGTTACCTTCACCAAACTGAATAATTTTCTCTGGAGCGACGCTCTTAGGAGCAGTGCGCTTGTTTAATGCTTTAAGCTCTTTCATGATTTGTTATTATGTTTGTTATTCGTTTTACTATTAGTTCCATCCCAGATGTCATATCTATTTCTTTAATCGATATTGTTATCTTTCTGAAATCTGATGCAAAGGTATAAAAAAAATCGGTACATTATATCGGAAATGTTGAAAAAACGTGCGTAAAGGTTTACGAAACTTTACAAAAAAAATCTTTCCATAACTTCTGGAAAGATGAACGAGCGAGATACGGGAGTCGAACCCGCCTCACAGGCTTGGGAAGCCCGTGCACTACCGATGTGCTAATCTCGCTTGAATTAGCTTATCGTACATAATGACAAGAGAGCCACGAGCGGGACTCGAACCCGCGACCCACGCATTACGAATGCGTTGCTCTACCAACTGAGCCATCATGGCATAACTCTTTTCTTAATTATCTGCAAAGGTAATGAATATTTTCCGAACATAGAAAAATATTACCGAATACTTTTTTGAAGTTAACTTTCATTAACAGAAAGAACCCCGTTTATTAATATAATAAGGTGTAATGCCAAGTCCTCATTATATGTCTTCTGCGCTCTTACCCGCATAGGCAAGAGTACAGAAGTGGATATTCCTCATGCATGACGCATGAGGAAAATGCTATGGTCGATGCATGCAGGAAGTTCTTCCTTGTAATGCGTAACCATGATCATGGTCTTATTGTTTCGCTTGCAAAAAGCCTCGATGACGTCCTTAACCAGACGGCGATTGTAATTATCAAGACCATGCAAAGGTTCGTCGAGGATAAGAAGTTCCGGATCTTTCACGAAGGCACGAGCCAGAAGAACCAGACGCTGCTCACCGCTTGAGAGTTTCAGAAAGCCACGCTCCTCCAATCCTTCCAATCCAAACACCTTCATCCAGAAGCGGCACTTATCCATATCTTCATCCTTCGGCTTTACATAAAGTCCTACGGAATCCATCAAACCGCTTGCCACGATTCTGATGGCAGGGAGATCGCGCTGGTATGAACGGTGAAGCTCAGGAGAAACATAACCGATATGCTTCTTGATGTCCCAGATACTCTCGCCGCTGCCACGAGGATTACCGAAGAGGGCGATGTCGCAGGCATAACTCTGAGGGTTGTCTGCACATACCAGACTCAGCAAGGTACTCTTTCCGGCTCCGTTTTGTCCGCTCAACGCCCAGCGTTCACCGTTGTTAACGGTCCAGTCCAGATCCTTCAAGATGATGCGCTCGCCATATTGAATGCGAACCTTGTTCATCTTGACCACTTCCTGGCTCTTATACTCACGGTCACTATAAGGCAAATTGATGATTTCCTGTTCTAGCTCATCACTCAACATTCTGCTTGGGATAGGTGCGCGCTGGGCTAGATACTCCTCCTTGGTCAGCTTCGGCATCACCTTCATGTCCTTTACTTCCACTACGTGGGTGATAAAGTCAGGAATGTCGTCGCTCTTGCTCAATACGAGGATAATCTGCAGGGCATGCTCCTGTGCCAAAGTCTTGAGGAGTTCCTTCAGCTGGTCGCGGGTATCGGCATCGAGTCCGATGAACGGATTGTCCATGATGAGGACACGTGGTTCTGAGAAGAGGGTAGAAGCCAGCTTGAACTTGCGCAGCTCGCCGCTGCTCAACAGGATGGTGTACTTGTCGAGCAGATGCTCCATGTGGAAGAGTTCATAAATATGCTTCTGCAAATTGCGTCGTTCCGGGGTATCTTCGCCCGCCATATTGTAGGCCTCTTCCAACTTATCCTTCACTATCGGAGTGTTTTCATCAATTTCGAGCTGGTTCCATCTCTGCTGAAGGAAATAAGTGCGGTCGTTGTCGCCACCATAGGTATCACGGAAGGTGATATACTTGATGTTGTCGCTCACCATCTTCTTGGTGCTAGGTGAGAAATCATAATCAGGGTCGTGCATTAACAGAGGGTGTCTGCCGACAATGATGTCAACAAACATCGACTTTCCACCACCATTTGGTCCAACGATGGCAATATGTTCACCTTCGCAGGACTCAAAGTTTACAGGCTCGGCCATACGCCATTCCGGCATACGAGTCACGCCATCTTTAATGCTAATAATCTTTTGCATCTCTCTTATAATTTATTTATGTGTTGTGCGATTGATGGCAGCCAGAAGTTTGGCTTGCGGTCCAGTCATGCCGTTGGTGCCGCCAATGCGTGACTGGTTTTTCTGTGCAAAGTCCTTCCAGCTGCTATAATGCTTGTCGCTGATCTCCGGTCTGCCCATTTGCAGGAAATGGCAGTAGGCAGCGCCCAGTGCATCGGTAGCATCCATGAACTTCGGCATTTCATCCTCCTTGATATTGAGCATGCGCTGCAGCATAGCAGCCACCTGTTCCTTGGAAGCCTGTCCCTGTCCGGTAATTGCCATCTTGATTTTCAGAGGAGCATATTCATGGATGGGCACATCGTGATGGATGGCAGCAGCGATGGCAACTCCCTGAGCTCTACCCAGTTTGAGCATCGACTGCACGTTCTTTCCAAAGAAGGGAGCCTCAATCGCCATCTCGTCAGGGAGATAAGAATCGATGATGCCCGTAACCCGCTCGAATATCTTGCCGAGTCGCAGATAGGGATCCTTCTCCTTGCGCATGTCGATGACACCCATCACCACCAACTCAGCCTTATTGCCCATGATGCGTATCACACCATAGCCCATCACGTTGGTTCCCGGGTCAATTCCAAGAATGATCTTCTCTGTATTATTCTTTTTCAATTTCTGATTCTCTGGTTAAAATTATCGGTCCATGTAAGGATTGTGCGCCAGTTCCTCGCCAATGCTGGTAGCATCGCCATGACCAGGAAGCACCTTGGTTTCATCAGGGAGCATACCCAGATGGCGCAGGCTGTTGATGATTCGGAACATACTGCCACCAGGGAAATCGGTACGGCCGATAGAACTCTTGAAGAGGGTATCGCCGGTAAACGCAACATGCTCAGCCTCGCAATAGAAAGTGACGGAACCGTTGCTGTGACCAGGAGTCTCAATAACCTTGAACTCATGGCTGCCGAACTTGATGATTTCATCTTCCTCGAAGAAATGACCGATAGGAGGGAACTTCGTATCCAGCTGCATCTGATAGAAGGTCTCTGCCTGATGGGCCAGCCCCTTCATCAGCTTCTCATCGCCCTGAGCCACTTCCGGCTTCAAGCCAAACTCCTTATAGATGGTGTCGTTGCCGAAGTTGTGGTCAAGATGGCCATGGGTAACGAGCAGATGAACCGGCTTCAGTTCGTTCTTGCGGATATATTGGGTGATGGCATTGCGCTCTTCAGGATAGAACGCTCCACAGTCGATGATGACGCATTCCTTGGTCTCATCACTTACAACATAGCAGTTCTCCTGCAACATGTTGACCTGGAATCTTTCGATATGTAACATTTTTACTTTGAACTTTGAATATTGAACATATTACTTTGAACTTTGAGCTCCTTTACTTTGAACTTTGAGCTTTGAACATTGAACTTTATGATTAGTAAAGGCTATTGAATTCTTCACTCTTCGTTCTTCACTCTTCACTTCCGTTCTTCACTTCTACGCTGGAACATAGATGAGCTGCTTGTCTTGCTTGAACCATTCTTCCTCGAAGAAGGTGCTGAGCGGTGTGATTTCTGCCACATTGCGGTAATCCTTGAGCTCTTCCTGCAGATTGCCGCCCTTCAGGCAGATCAAGCCATTAGGCAGAGCGTTCTGCCCCTTCTTCTTGAAATTCTTCTTGATGATTTTCATCAGGTCAGGCAACTGCATCACAGCACGGCTTACCACGAAATCATACTTTCCTTTCTCATCCTCACCACGCAAGTGCTCAGCCACAAGATTCTTCAAGCCGATGGCAGAAGCCACCTCATTGCACACGCGAATCTTCTTGCCGGTTCCATCAATGAGTTTGAATTTGCATTCAGGAAAGAGAATGGCAAGCGGAATACCAGGAAAACCGCCACCACATCCGAAGTCAAGAATCTCTGTACCTGGTCGGAAATTGATGGCCTTGGCTATTGCCATGGAATGAAGCACATGGTGCTCATAAAGGTTGTCAATATCCTTACGGCTGATGACATTGATCTTGTTGTTCCAGTCGCGATACAGCTCATCGAGCGCTGCTATCTGCTTTTTCTGCTCATCAGTAAGATGGGTGAAATATTTCTCTATGATGTTCATCCTTCTATTATCTTTCGTTTATATTACTTATTTAAGTGAATCTTTTAATATATTAAGGTGCAAAGTTAACGCAATTAAAGGACAAAACAAAATTATATAGCTTTTTTTATATATTTATTTAGATTTTGGTCCCAACTTATTAAAAAAATGTGTACCTTTGCACCCGAAAAAGATGTTGTAGAGCAGAAAATTGCATAAAAACTGCTTGCCCGACTCTATCAGATTGTAAAACATAACAGATATTATAGAATAGTTAATATGATAAAGGCTGCATTATTTGACCTGGATGGCGTAGTGTTCGAAACCGAATCACAGTATTCCATCTTCTGGGGTATGATTGGACGTGAATATCATCCGGAAATTCCAGATTTCGAGTACCGCATCAAAGGACAGACATTAGTACAGATTTATGATAAGTACTTCTCTGAAGATTCTGTTTTTGCTCATATCAAAGGTTATACCGATGCAAAGTCAGAACAGGATAAGATTACTACTCGTCTCAATGAATTTGAGAAGAATATGTCGTACCCTTACATCACTGGTTTCGAAGACTTCATCAAAGACTTGAAGCAGAATGGCGTAAAGTGCGCTGTAGTAACGAGTAGCAACGTCCAGAAGATGCAGAATGTCTACAGACAGCACCCGGAATTCAAAGGCTACTTTGACCGTGTATTGACCAGCGAAGACTTCGCCAAGAGCAAACCGGATCCAGACTGCTACCTGAAGGGCGCAGCATGCTTTGATGCCAAGCCGGAAGAGTGCGTAGGACTGGAAGACAGCTTCAACGGCTTGAAGGCTGTACGTGCTGCAGGTGCATTCACCCTCGGACTTTCCACTACCAATTCCAAGGAGTCGATTGAGCCATTTAGCGACTATGTAATTGCCGATTATACCGGCTTTACATTTGCCGACTTAGTGAAAGTTGTAGAAGAAAACAAGAAGTAATAAATACAGATAAAGATAATATAATAATCATGGGATATTTATCTACTGACAAAAAGAAAATTACAACCAAGACGTTTGCTGAAATGAAAGTAGCAGGCGAGAAGGTTACAATGCTTACAGCTTACGACTTTACGACTGCAGGCATTCTGGATGCCGCTGGCATCGACAGCATCCTGATTGGCGATTCTGCCAGCAATGTAATGGCTGGAAATGCTGATACTTTGCCAATTACTGTTGACCAGATGATTTACCATGCCCGCAGCGTGGCTCGTGCCTGCAAGCATGCCTTCGTGGTATGCGATATGCCTTTCGGCAGCTATCAGATCAGCAAGGAAGAGGCTCTTCGCAATGCTTGCCGCATGATGAAGGAAACAGGAGTAGACGCACTCAAGCTGGAGGGCGGCATCGAAATCGCTGATACTGTCAAGGCTCTGGTAGACGCCGGCATTCCTGTGCATGGTCATCTTGGACTCACTCCACAGAGCGTCAACAAGTTTGGCGGTTATGGTATCCGTGCCAAGGATGAGGCTGAGGCTCAGAAGCTCATCAGCGATGCTATCGCTCTTGATAAGGCTGGCGTATTCGCCATTGTTCTGGAAAAGGTTCCAGCTAAATTGGCGGCTGAAGTAACACGACAGGTGAAAGCCGTAACTATCGGTATCGGAGCCGGCAACGGTTGCGACGGACAGGTTCTGGTCTATGCTGATGCTCTTGGTATGACCCAAGGCTTCAAGCCAAAGTTCCTGCGCCACTTCGCCCAGGTAGGCGAGGAGATGCAGAAGGGTGTGAAGGCATACATCGACGCCGTTAAGAGTACAGAATATCCAAGCATAGAGGAGAGCTATTAAGCCTCCTCTCTACATTTTAGCGTCATATAGTTCATAAAGTTTTTGGTTATGGATACACAAAACACGCCCATACATATTAAATTATGGCATCGGGACTTCTGGAGACTCTGTTTTGCCAACCTGCTTCTGATGACGAGTGTCTGCATGCTCATCATCGGCATACCTTATTTTATGACCATTGAAGGTTATCGTTACTGGCAGATAGGAGTTGTAGTAGGTGCTTACGGCTTTGGCTTATTCCTTCTGGGTGGCTTCTGTTCCTATCTCCTGCAACGCTATCGCCGTAACAGAGTATGTCTGGTTTCTATCTGTTGCGTGGCAATCAGTCTCGTTGCACTCTATTATCTGGAGACCTTCTGGAACATCAAGTTCGGCTTTGGAGTTCTTGTAGCAACACGAGTAGTACAGGGCGCATTCTTAGGACTGGCACAAATGGCCCTGACCAGCACGTTGGTAATTGACACTTGCGAGTCTTTCCAGCGCACCGAAGCGAATTATATCACCTCCTGGTTCGCCCGACTACCTATTGCCACGGGACCAATTATAGCTTGGCTTGTTGATGATTTTTCAGACATGCACCTTATCTTCCCGTTAGCTTCCATGTTGGCCCTTGGAGCTTTCGTACTTGTATCGCTGGTAAAGTTCCCCTTCAAGGCTCCCTCTGAGCACTTGCCGCTTTTCAGTTACGACCGTTTCTTCCTGCCACAAGGCATCCCGCTGTTCATCAACATTGTACTCATATTGATAGGCGCAGGAATGTATTTTGCCATTCCTCATAACCTGACGGTTTACCTGATGTTTCTGTTAGGACTGCTGATGGCTATTGTTGCAGAGAAATATGTCTTTGCTGATGCCGACTTGAAGAGTCAGGCTCTCGTGGGCTTGGTATTAATGGGAGCAGCCGAATTCATTTCATTAAACGACCAGGATTTTGCCGTAGAGGTGCTTGTGCCCTTGCTGCTAGGTATGGGAATAGGTGTGATCGGTAGCAGATTTCTGCTTTTCTACATCAAGCTGGCCAAGCATTGTCAGCGTGGCACCAGTACCAGTTCCTTCTTTCTGGCATGGGAATTTGGGTTATCATTAGGTATTGCGATAGGTTTTATGTTTTTGGAAAATGCTTACAAGCAAGTTCCGGGCGTCAATAACGTCATCTTCAACCCAACCGTTCACGAAGTGCTTGTTCCAGGCATGATATTTACAGGTCTGTCACTTGTCCTGTATAATTTCGTCGTACATCCCTGGTATATGAAACATCGTAATCGCTAAGGTTACTTATATCATCCAGCCCTTCCTAAATATGACATTTTATTGAAAGAAAGATTCCATATATAGGAAGGGTTTCATTAAAAGTTTCTAAAAATAGCTTTTGTGAAACATTTTTAATATTATTTAGTTAGCATTATTCGCTTTTGTCCCCATAATTCAGTACTTTTGCGTTTGATTTAAGAGGGAGGGTGTAAATACACACCCTAATTCATCGTAAAAAGTAGAATAAAACGTAAAATAATATTATAAGAATTATGGCAGAAGCTATTGATATCCGTGAGTTGAACATCCGGATTGAACAACAGAGTCAGTTTGTTACCAATTTGGTAATGGGCATGAACAAGGTCATCGTAGGTCAGAAACACCTTGTTGACTGTCTTCTCATCGGTCTTCTCTCTGACGGTCACATCTTGCTTGAAGGTGTGCCTGGTTTGGCGAAGACTCTCGCAATCAAAACATTGTCACAGTTAGTAAGTGCAGACTATAGCCGCATACAGTTTACACCAGATTTGTTGCCAGCCGACGTGGTGGGAACACAGATTTATTCTCAGAAAGACGAAGCCTTCCATGTAAAGCGTGGTCCGGTGTTCGCCAACTTCGTTCTGGCAGATGAAATCAACCGTGCTCCAGCCAAGGTACAGAGTGCTTTGCTCGAGGCAATGCAGGAACATCAGGTTACCATCGGCGAACAGACATTTAAATTGCCAAATCCGTTCCTGGTAATGGCAACACAGAACCCGGTAGAACAGGAGGGAACCTATCAGCTTCCTGAAGCTCAGGTGGACCGTTTCCTTCTCAAGGTCATCATTGACTATCCAACTATCGAGGAAGAAAAGCTCATCATCCGTGAGAATATCCAGGGCGGTCTGCCAACGGTTACTCCAGTAACTACAGCAGAAGAAATCCTGAAGGCCCGCAGCATTGTAAACGAGGTGTATATCGATGAGAAGATTGAGCAGTATATAGCCGACATCGTCTTCGCTACCCGTTATCCTGACCGTTATGGTTTGGGCGACCTGAAGGACATGATTACCTTCGGCGGTAGTCCTCGTGCCAGCATCTCACTTGCCAAGGCTGCCCGCGCCTATGCTTTCATCAAGCACCGTGGTTACGTGATTCCTGAAGATGTTCGTGCTGTGGCTCACGATGTGCTCCGCCATCGTATCGGTCTCTCTTACGAGGCTGAGGCTAGCGAAGTAACCAGCGAGGAAATCGTAAGCCGCATCATCAACAAGGTGGAAGTGCCTTGATGAAGTAAGTGAAGAGTGAAGAACGAAGAGTGAAGAATTCACTTACTTCACTAATCATAAAGTTCAATGTTCAAAATTCAAAGTTCAAAGTAATAAGTTGGATACACAAGATATCTTAAAGAAAGTTCGGAAGATTGAGATCAAGACTCGCGGATTGAGCCAGAACATCTTTGCCGGTCAGTACCATTCTGCCTTCAAGGGCAGGGGTATGGCCTTTGCCGAGGTGCGCGAATACCAGTATGGTGACGACGTGAGAGACATCGACTGGAATGTCACGGCACGTTTTCATCGTCCTTTCGTCAAGGTGTTCGAAGAGGAACGAGAGCTTACCGTGATGTTGATGGTGGATGTGAGTGGCTCGCTCGACTTTGGTACGATGCGCCAGATGAAGCGCGACCTGGCAACCGAGATAGCTGCCACCTTGGCTTTCAGTGCCATCCAGAACAACGACAAGATAGGTGTCATCTTCTTTTCCGACAGAATAGAGAAATATATTCCACCTAAGAAGGGTAGAAAGCATATTCTTTATATCATCAGAGAAATGCTCGACTTCCACCCTCAGAGCCAGCGTACCAACATAGGCTGTGCCTTGGAATACTTCACACGCGTGATGAAACGCCACTGTACGGCTTTCCTCATCAGTGACTTTTACGACCAGAAGGATTATCAGCATGCCTTGCAGATTGCCAACCAGAAACATGATGTGGTGGGCATTCAGGTATATGACCCGAGGGCCAAACAGTTGCCTGACGTAGGATTGCTGAAAGTAATGGATGCAGAGACAGGGCATGAGATGTATATTGACACCAGTTCCAAGAAGTTGAGAGTGGCTCATGCACAGAACTGGTTCCGACGCCAGGACAACTTGCGCCAGCTCTTTGCCAAAAGCAAGGTAGACTGGACTTCGATAGCGACCAACGAGGATTTCTCCAAGTCGCTCCTGGCACTGTTCAAACAAAGAGGATAAATTGAGTGAAGAGTGAAGAATTCTACGGCTTTACTAATCATAAAGTTCAAAGTTCAAAGCTCAAAGTTCAAAGTAAAGCAACAATGTTGAAAATTAAGAATATCATATTGACAATGGCTCTGATGGGCTGTTCTGGTTTGGCTTTCAGCCAGACAGTGGAACAGCGCATCGATTCTTTGCAGATGCTTATCGGACAGCAGACCATCCTGCACCTCAAGGCTACAGCCCGAAAGGGAGCCAAGGTGGTGATGCCATCCTTCAAGCCTCAGGCCCAGATAGTTCCAGGCGTTGAGGTGGTGGAGCAGAGCAAGGGCGACACCATGCATGTAGGTGACAACCAGATGGTGGTAAGCCGCGACTATACCATCACATCTTTTGATGAGAAGGTGTATGCTATCCCGGCACTCAATGTGAAGATAGACGGTAAGAACTGCCACGGCAACCCATTGGCGCTGAAGGTGCTCACAGTACCCGTGGATACGGTTCATCCCAATCAGTTCTATCCTCCCAAGACGGTGCAGGAGAATCCCTTCCTCTGGAGTGAGTGGAGCTTCGCCTTTTGGTTGAGCTTTCTGCTGTTAATCGTCTGTGGAGCAATGCTCTATCTGCGCAACCGATTGAAGAAGAATAAGCCTATCATTGCCCGCATCCGTATCATCAAACGTGTGCCTGCCCACGAGAAGGCATTGAAAGAGATTAACGACATCAAACAGCATCACAGTACATCGAACCAGGAAACACAGAAGGAGTACTATACTCACCTTACCAATGCGCTGCGTGAATATATAGTAAACCGGTTTGGTTTCAATGCCATGGAGATGACCAGTACTGAAATCATTGAGAACCTGCGTGCTTCTGGCGACCAGAAGATGATTGACGAATTGAGAATGCTCTTCTCAACAGCCGACCTCGTCAAGTTCGCCAAATACGAGATTCCGATGAATGAAAATGATGCCAACCTGGTAAATGCAATTAATTTCATCGACCAGACGAAGACCAATGAGCTGCCTAAGGAAGAGAAAAATGTGCCTACGCTCAGCAGCGAGGACCAGAAGTCTCAGCAGCAACGCCGCCTCATCAAAACGCTGCTTTGGATAGGAGGCTTTAGCGCTGTTGCTATCTTAGGCTATATCATCTATCAAGTTGTCATGCTGTTGATGTAAAACCATCACTGATAGATAAAATCATCAGAGTGATGCAAACTATAAATGTTATAAGAAATGGAATTTGCAAGTAAAGCATATTTTCTGCTACTCCTGTTGCTGATACCTTATATCTTATGGTATTTTCTTGGGAGAAAGAAAAGTGAGCCAACTATGCGCATGAGCGATACCCGAATGTATCAGTATGCGCCAAAGAGTCTTCGAGTGCGACTCATCCATCTGCCTATGGTACTGAGATGCATCGCCTTCGTGCTCATTGTGTGTGCCATGGCTCGCCCACAGACTCATCATTCTTGGGACAACAAGACTGTGGAGGGAATTGACATCATGCTTGCTATGGACGTATCAACCTCCATGCTTGCTGAAGACCTGAAGCCAAACCGAATGGAAGCGGCTAAGGATGTGGCAAATGAGTTTATCTCAGGTCGTCCTACCGACAATATCGGCTTGACCATCTTTGCAGGTGAAGCATTCACCCAATGTCCAATGACTACCGATCATGCCAGTCTGCTGCGCCTGTTGCAAGATACAAGAACTGACATTGCCGCACGCGGACTCATTGATGATGGTACTGCTGTAGGTATGGGTTTGGCAAATGCTGTAAGCCGATTGAAGGATTCCAAGTCAAAGAGCAAGGTGGTGATTCTCTTGACGGATGGCAGTAACAACATGGGCGACATATCGCCTATGACAGCTGCAGAAATAGCCAAGAGTTATGGCATCCGTGTTTATACCATCGGCGTGGGAACCAACAAGGTGGCTCCATACCCAATGCCAGTAGCTGGTGGTGTGCAATATGTCAATATTCCAGTAGAAATTGACACGCAGACCCTGCGCGACATTGCGCAAACCACAGACGGTAACTTCTATCGTGCTACCAACAATGCGGAGTTGAAGAAGATTTATCAAGATATCGACAAACTGGAGAAGTCAAAATTCAATGTGAAGCATTATGCCAAACGCTATGAGGCTTATCAGCCTTTTGCCTTGGCAGCACTCCTGGTATTGCTCCTGGAGATTTTGCTGCGCATTACTTGGCTCAGAAGAATACCATAAATATATAGAACAATGTTAAGATTTGAAGATCCTATATTTCTCTGGCTTCTATGGATAATCCCGGTACTCATACTGGTACGCTTTATCGGTTGGAGAAAAAGAAGGGCAAAACTGAGAAGACTTGGAGACCCTGAGTTGCTCAAACAGCTGATGCCCGACATATCCAAATACCGCCCAACGGTGAAATTCGTGCTGATGCTTGCAGCCCTGGCATTACTTATCGTGATGGTGGCGCGTCCGCAGATGGGTAGCAAGGTTTCTCACGACAAGCGCAACGGAATTGAGACTATGATCTGTCTGGACATTTCCAATTCCATGCTGGCAGAAGATGTGGCACCATCCCGTCTCGACAAGAGCAAGATGCTGATAGAGAATCTGGTAGATAACTTCAGCAACGACAAGATTGGTCTTATCGTCTTTGCTGGCGATGCCTTCGTGCAGTTGCCTATCACCAGCGACTATGTTTCTGCCAAGATGTTCCTGCAGAACATTTCGCCAAGCTTGATACAAACTCAAGGCACCAACATAGCCCAGGCTATCAGTCTTGCCTCAAAGAGTTTCACCCAGCAGGAAAACATCGGTAGGGCTATCATCGTGATAACTGATGGTGAGAACCATGAGGTGGGTGCTCAGGATGCAGCCCAGATGGCCAACAAGAAAGGCATCAACGTGTTTATCCTGGGTATCGGTAATGCCAAGGGTGCTCCAATCCCTATGGGAGACGGCTCTTATCTGACAGATAATGCCGGCAATACGGTAATGACCGCCTTGAATGAGCAGATGTGCCGCGAATTGGCACAGGCTGGCAAAGGACAGTATATCCATGTAGATAATACTAGCGATGCAGAAAAAGCGCTCAACGATGACTTGGCTAAATTGCAGAAAGGGGATATGACCAGTGTCATCTACAGTGCTTATGACGAACAGTTCCAGGCTGTAGGAATCTTGATTATTCTCTTGCTCCTCGTTGAGGTCTGCATGATGGAAGTGAAGAATCCGATGCTCAGGAACATCAAGTTCTTTAAGAAAGATTTGAAGAAATGATATAAGATATGAACTATATACATTATATAATAGTAACGGTAGCTTTTCTGTTGGTAGGTGGGACAAACGCTGTCGCACAAACCGACCGAAACTTGATACGCCAGGGAAACAGGGCTTTCAAGTCCCAGAAGTGGGCAGCTGCTGAGACCCAATATCGCAAGGCTATCTTCAAGAATCAGAAGAATCCACAGGCGATATACAACCTTGGCTGTGCCTTGCTGATGCAGCAGAAAGATTCACTGGCAATGGTTCAGTTTGGTAATGCTGCACAATTGGAGAGCAATATCTTCCGCCGCTCCAAGAGCTATCACAATATGGGAGTGGTGATGCAAAACCACCGGGAATATGCACAGGCCATCGAGTATTACAAGATGGCTTTAAGATGCAACCCTCAAGACAATGAGACTCGTTATAATCTTGCCCTCTGCAAAAAGTTGCTCAAGAACAACCAGCAGAATCAAAATAACAAGAACAATAAGGACAAGAATAAAAACGATAAAAACAAGGACAAGAAGAACGACAAGAACAAAAATAAGGACGGGCAAAATAAGAACGACCAAAACAAAGATAAGCAAAACAAGAATCAGGACAAGAATAATTCTGACAAGAACAAGCAGAATCAGGAAAAAATGAGTCGCGACAATGCCGAACAGCTCTTGAACGCTGCTATCCAGCAAGAGAAAGCTACGAAGCGCAAGATGCAGAAGGCAATGAGCCAGCCACGCCGAAAGGTATATGGCAAAAACTGGTAGCTCTGTCTCTTTAGATATTCATTTGTAAGATAAAGAATATAATTTGTAATTAGATAATAAATATGAAACATATAGGTAGGTTTACTATCATCTTGATGATACTGATGAGCGTCAGCATAAATGCTGTTGCCCAACACCTGAAAGTATCGGCTCCATCCCATGTAGCGGCAGGTGAAAACTTCCGTGTTGCGTATACCATCAATGCACGCGACGTGGAGGAATTCCGCATGGGAAACGTGCCGAACGGGCTGGAGGTCATTGCAGGTCCATACACATCGCAACAGTCCAGTTATCAGATGATAAACGGACATACATCATCATCTTCTTCCGTAACGATTACTTATACGCTTTATGCAGCCAAGAATGGTGTTTTCACCATCGGTTCTTCCCAGGTCCTTGTAGGGGGAAAGAAACTGGCATCCCGCGCTGTTAAGATTAATGTTACCGGACAGGCTGCCCATAATCCTAATGGTTCTACCAAGATGCATGGAAGAAATGATAATGATGAACCTCATATGCGACAGGCTGGTTCCAGCATTTCTGGCAGCGACCTCTTCATCAAGGTTTCTGCCAACAAGAAACATGTCACAGAACAAGAACCTATCTTGCTGACTTATAAGGTTTATACTCTGGTTGAACTTACCCAACTGGAGGGTAAGATGCCTGATTTGAAAGGTTTCCATACTCAGGAAGTTCCGCTTCCTCAACAGAAGCAGTTCCATACAGAGATGGTCAACGGCCGACCATACAAATGCGTGACCTGGAGTCAATACGTCATGTATCCACAGATGACAGGAAAGCTGGAAATACCTTCCATCAATTTCAAGGGAATCGTTGTCCAGCAAAACCGTAATATTGATCCTATGGAAGCTTTCTTTAATGGAGGTTCCGGCTATGTTGAGGTCCACAAGGATATCAAGGCTCCGGGTATTACCATTTCGGTTGACCCATTACCGCAACGTCCTGCTGATTTCTCAGGTGGAGTAGGTAAGTTTAATATTTCTGCCACTATCGACAAGAAAGAAGTAAAAGCCGGCGAACCGATCAATATACGTGTGGTTGTAGGAGGTATCGGAAACCTGAAGCTGCTGAAACAGCCTATTATCGAATTCCCGAAAGACTTCGATCAGTATGATGCAAAAATAACAGACAAAACCCGACTTTCTGCCAATGGTCTGGAGGGCAATATGATTTACGACTTCCTTGCGGTACCTCGCAATCAAGGTCAGTATACCATACCAGCCATCGAATTTACCTATTATGATACATCATCATCCAGGTATAAGACCATCAAGACTCAACCATTCACCATCAAGGTTGATAAGGGTGACGGCTCAAGCGACAGCAATGAAGGTGCTGATTTCAATAAAGACAAGGACATTCATACCCTGAAGCTCGGCAAAGACTGTCACCAGAACATCAACGACTTGTTTTATGGCAGCGCAAGTTATTGGATCTGTCTGTTGATTCCTCTGCTTGCTTTCATCGCATTGATTATCGTCTTCCATCGCAGAGCTATGGAAAATGCCGACATCGTCAAGATGCGCTCCAACAAGGCAAAGAAGATGGCAACCAAGCGCTTGAAGAAAGCTCATCTCTTGATGGTAAAGCACAAACAGGGAGAGTTTTATGATGAAGTATTACGTGCTTTATGGGGATATATCAGTTACAAACTGAATATACCTGTAGAAAAGCTGAATCGTGAGAACATCCGCGAGAAAATGATTTCTCACAACGTAGACGAAGATACCATCAAGAAGTTTACTACTGCTATTGATGAGTGTGAATTCGAGCGTTATGCACCAGGCGATTCAGTGGGTAATATGAATCATACATTCAATGCTGCAATAACAGGAATCATGGAAATAGAGAATGCAATCAATATGGCACATAAGAAGCGCAAGACCAATCGCAACGGATATTCCCTCATCATGCTTCTGGCAATGATGCTTGGCTTCACTCTTGAGGCTGGTGCCATCACCAAACAGAATGCAGATACAGAGTATCAGAAAGGCAATTATCAGCAAGCTATTCGTGATTACGAGGAGATATTGAAGACCAGGGCATCTGCTGCCATCTATTATAATCTCGGCAATGCTTATTTCCGTACAGACAATATCACGAAGGCTGTGCTCAACTATGAGCGTGCTCACTTATATGCACCAGGAGATGAGGACATCAATTTCAATCTCCAGTTTGCAAGAAGCAAGACCATTGACAAGATTACACCGGCTTCAGAGATGTTCTTCGTCACATGGTACAGGATGCTTGTCAACTACACGAGTGTAGACAATTGGGCAAAGATTGGAATCTTCAGTATCATCATGGCGTTGATACTCGTATTGGTTTATCTCTTTGGACCTCAGCTCTTCATGCGTAAGATAGGATTTTTCGGAGGCTTGTTCTTCCTGATTTCCTTCCTGATAAGTAATCTGTTTGCCTATCAGCAGAAACAGGTTCAGATAAACAGGACGGGTGCCATCATTATGGAACCATCGGTAAATATCAAGAAGACACCCGCCAAACAAAGTGCTGACTTGTTTGTCCTGCATGAAGGAACCCGAGTGGATATTACCGACAAGACAATAAATGGATGGCGAGGCATTCGTGTTGCTGATGGCAGAGAAGGTTGGATAGAAACCAAACATATAGAGGAAATATAATGGATTTCAGTAAAATACAAGACATGGACATGCAGGTGTTGAGCCTTTTCAATGGTAGCGACAACATCATGCTTGACCAGATGGTACAGATATTAACATCGGGCCTGACGTGGATACCACTCTACGTCATGCTCTTTTTTGTTGTTATGCGCAACAATGAGACGATGGGGCAGATAGCCCTGGTGGTGGGAAGCGCAATCTTCTGCGTTCTATTTGCTGATGGACTGGTTGACGGCATCATCAAACAGCTGGCTGAGAGATGGAGACCTTCAAATGATCCTACATTCAAGTATATGGTGCAGGTTGTGGACGATATCCGTCCGAAGGGTTATAGCTTCTGCTCTGCACATGCTGCCAATACGATGTCGCTGGCTGTTTTCTTCTCCTTACTTATCCGTAGTAAAATGCTCACGATAACACTGGTAATATGGTCTCTCATAAACTGTTGGACGCGATTATATCTAGGTGTACATTACCCTTCAGATATTCTTTGCGGCATGATTATCGGTATCATCGTTGGCATTCTGGTCTATCTGCTTTATTATAAGATTTATCTTCGGATCTCTCCAAAGATTAATTATATCTCCAACCAGTATACAAGTACAGGATACGATCATGACGATATCGATAAGGCAATGGTCATTTTAATGCTCACATTGGTATATGTAGTGATAAGAAGTGTTGTCATGGCTGGTTTCGTTTAATAAACTCTACATAAAAGAATACAATAAATAAAACATAATGGATACAAAACATATTAAGATAAGCGATTATAATTACGATTTGCCAGATGAGCGCATCGCCAAGTTTCCTATCTCACAGCGCGACCACAGTAAACTGCTGGTCTATAAGCATGGCGAGGTGAGTGACGATGTGTTCTTCCATCTTCCAGACTATCTGCCAAAGGGTGCCATGATGGTATTCAATAATACCAAGGTAATCCAGGCGCGCATGCATTTCCGCAAGGAGACGGGAGCCCTCATCGAGGTGTTCCTGATGGAGCCTGCTGCACCTACTGACTATGAGCTGATGTTCCAGACATCGGGTCACTGCTCATGGCTCTGTATGATTGGTAACCTGAAGAAATGGAAAGAGGGAAGCCTGAAGCGAGACTTCGAGATTAAGGGTCATCAGCTTACTCTCTCTGCTACCATGCGCCGTGGAGATGCGCTCAGCACAGAGGCTTCAGAGATGGTAGCCAAGGGTGGCGGCACCAACTATTGGGTGGATTTCGACTGGGACAACGAGCATGTTTCCTTTGCCGAGATTCTCGAAGCAGTGGGAGAGTTGCCTATCCCTCCATATCTGAACCGCAAGACCGAAGAAAGTGATAAGACCACTTATCAGACTGTATATTCCAAGATCAAGGGTAGTGTGGCTGCCCCAACAGCCGGTCTGCATTTCACCGATGCGGTGCTCCAGGACCTGGATGCGCATGGCATCGACCGTGAAGAGGTAACCCTTCATGTAGGAGCGGGAACCTTCAAGCCGGTGAAGAGTCTTGAGATAGAAGGTCATCAGATGCATACCGAATATATCGTGGTTCATCGTCGCAGTCTGGAAAAGCTCATCAAGCACGAGTGCCAGGTCATCGCCGTGGGAACCACCAGCGTGCGCACCATCGAGAGTCTCTACTATATGGGCGTGCATCTCATCAAGCATCCTGAGGCAAGCGAGGAGGATTTGCATGTAAAACAGTGGGATCCATACGAGTTGTCGGCAGATGGCAATCTGGTGGAAGGCATCACTCCGGTGCAGGCTATCCAGGCAATCGTCGATTATCTCGACCGCAACGGATTGGAAGCCTTGCATTCCAGCACACAGATCATCATCGCTCCAGGTTATACCTATAAGATTGTGAAGATGCTGGTAACCAATTTCCATCAGCCTCAGAGCACCCTCCTTCTCCTGGTGAGTGCCTTCCTGCATGGTGATTGGAAGAAGGTATATGATTATGCCCTCTCTCATGATTTCCGCTTCCTGAGCTACGGAGATTCCTCCCTGCTCATTCCGTAACTTTGAACTGGGAACATTGAACTTTGAACTTTATGATTAGTAGAAGTTGTTTGAGAAACAGCATATCATAAAGTTCAAAGCTCAAAGTTCAAAGTTCAAAGTAAAGAAGTTCAAAGTTCAAAATTCAAAGTTCAAAGTAAAATAGTATGATTTCAGTAGAAGGACTGAAAGTAGAGTTTGGCGTAAAGCCACTTTTCAATGATGTAAGCTTCGTTATCAACGACCGCGACCGCATTGCCCTGGTAGGTAAGAACGGTGCCGGCAAATCTACGATGCTGAAGATTCTCTGTGGCTTGCAGAAGCCAACCTCCGGCGTGGTGGCTATCCCTAACGAAACCACCATCGGCTACCTGCCTCAGGTGATGAAACTGCAGGATGATACCACCGTAAAGCAGGAAACCCGAAAGGCTTTCGCCCACAATACCGAGATGAAGGCGCGCCTCGACAAGATGCAGCAGGAAATGGCTGACCGCACTGACTACGAGAGCGAGAGCTATGCCCAGCTCGTGGAGAAATTCACCCAGGAACATGAGCGCTATATGATGATGGGCGGTGAAAACTACGAGGCTGAGATAGAGCGCACGCTGAGTGGTTTGGGGTTCACCCGCGAAGACTTCGACCGTCCTACCCGAGAGTTCTCTGGTGGATGGCGTATGCGTATCGAGTTGGCAAAGATCCTGCTCCAGAAGCCGGATGTGCTTCTCCTCGATGAGCCTACCAACCACCTCGATATCGAGAGTATCCAGTGGCTGGAGCAGTTCCTGGCGCAGAGTGCCAAGGCGGTGGTGCTGGTAAGTCACGACCGTGCCTTTATCAATAATGTAACCAATCGCACCCTGGAGATTACCTGCGGAAGGGTAGAGGATTACAAGGTGAAATACGACGAGTATGTGGTACTTCGTGCCGAGCGCCGTGAGCAGCAGCTCCGCGCCTACGAGAACCAGCAGAAGGAAATAGCCGATATCAAGGACTTCATTGAGCGATTCCGCTATAAGCCTACCAAGGCTGTTCAGGTGCAGAGCCGCATCAAGCAGTTGGAGAAAATCGTTCCTATCGAGGTGGATGAGGTGGATACCAAGCAGATGCATCTCAAGTTCCCTCCTTGTCTCCGTAGCGGTGATTATCCGGTCATCTGCGATGAGGTGAGAAAGGATTATGGCGAGCATACCGTCTTCGACCATGTGACTCTTACCATCAAGCGTGGCGAGAAAGTGGCGTTCGTAGGTAAGAACGGCGAGGGTAAATCTACCCTGGTGAAGTGTATCATGGGCGAGATTCCTTTTACGGGCAATCTCAAGATTGGTCATAACGTGCAGATTGGTTATTTTGCACAGAATCAGGCACAGCTCCTCGATGAGAATCTTACCATCTTCCAGACTATCGACAATGTGGCTACCGGCGAAATGCGCCTCAAGGTGAACGATCTGCTGGGTGCCTTTATGTTTGGTGGCGAAACTTCCGAAAAGTATGTCAAGGTGCTGAGCGGTGGCGAGCGCAGTCGTCTGGCGATGATCAAGCTCCTGCTCGAACCGGTGAATCTCCTGATTCTCGATGAGCCTACCAACCATCTCGATATGCAGTCGAAGGATGTGTTGAAGGAAGCCATCAAGGCATTCGACGGTACCGCCATTATCGTGAGCCACGACCGTGAGTTCCTCGACGGACTGGTAGATAAGGTATATGAGTTTGCCGGTGGTAAGGTACGTGAGCATCTGGGCGGTATCTACGATTATCTCCGTGCCCACAATGCCGAGAGCATCAGTCAGGCGCTTGCCAGTCAGGGCGGAAGTCAGAATATGTCATCTGCCGGCTCTCCATCTTCTTCTTCATCCTCTGCAGATTCTTCTGAGGCATCCTCCGGCAAGCTCAGCTATGCCGAGCATAAGGAGCAGCAGAAGAAGATACGCAAGGCTGAGAAGGCGGTGAAGGAATGCGAGACGAAGATTGAAAAACTCGAAACCCGCAAGGCAGAGATTGATGCCCTCCTGATGAAGCCTGAGAATGCTACGAATATGGAACTCGTTACCGAATATACCGAGCTGATGAAGAGCCTGGATGAGGAAAACGAGAACTGGATGATGCTCTCAGAAGAGCTGGAGGAAGTGAAGAATTCATAATTAAAACAATAATAAATAACGAGAAAATGAAAATGAAGTTTATCCTTCCGATGATGATGCTCGCAGCCATGCCTTTGGCTGCTGATGCTCAGAACAAGTCGGGACTTGTCATGAGCAATCTTGACAAGACAGCAAAGCCTGCTGATGATTTCTATCAGTTTGCTACCGGTGGCTGGCAGAAGAACAATCCGCTTCCTGCTGCCTACAGCCGTTATGGTAGTTTCGATCAGTTGGCTGAGAACAGCAACAAGCGTATCAACTCTATCCTTGATGAACTCAAGAAGAAGACCTACAAGGCTGGAACCATTGAGCAGAAGCTTTCCGACTTCTACAAGTTGGCGCTCGATATCGACCGCCGCAATAAGGAGGGCATTGCTCCCGTAAAGCCTCTCCTCGACGAGATTGCTGCTGCCAAGACCAAGGCTGAGCTCCAGAACTTGCAGGTGAAGTATGCTATGCAGGGCTTGGGCGTAGGTTTCGGTACCGGTTTCGGCGCTGACGAGAAGAACGTAACCATGAACATCTACAATGTGATGCAGGGTGGCTTGACTCTCGGTTCCAAGGATTACTACCTCAACAACGATGCTGCTACCGTAGCTATCCGTGAGGCTTTCAAGACTTACGTGGCAAAGATGTTCCAGCTCTATGGCTTCTCTGCTGCCGATGCTGCCAAGAAGGCACAGAAGGTATTCCTCCACGAGACCAGTCTTGCTACTATCTCCAAGAGCCGTACCGAACTCCGTGACCCACAGGCTAACTACAACAAGATGAGCCTGAAGCAGTTTAAGGAGAATTATCCAAACATTCCTCTCGAGGCATTGGCTAATGGCGAGGGCATCAAGAGCGAATATATCCAGGAGATGATTGTAGGTCAGCCTGCATTCATGGCTGGTTACGACAAGATTACCGCCGCTGAGGATGCTGAGACCTTGAAGGCATTGATGGAGTGGAGTGTCATCGGCAGCTCTTCTGCTTATCTCACTGATGAAATCCGTGAGGCAAACTTCGATTTCTTCGGCAAGACCATGAGTGGCAGAAAGGAAGACCATCCATTGTGGAAGCGTGCTACCTCTCAGGTAGATGCTCAGATGGGTGAGGCGCTCGGCAGAATCTACTGCAAGAAGTTCTTCCCTGAGTCATCCAAGAAGATGATGGAGACTTTGGTCAAGAATCTCCAGGTGAGTCTCGGTCAGCGTATTGATGCTCAGAAGTGGATGAGTGCAGAGACCAAGGCTGCTGCCCACAATAAGCTCGATAAGTTCTATGTCAAGATTGGTTATCCTAACCAGTGGACCGACTATAGCAAGCTTACCATCGACCCATCCAAGAGTTTCTATGAGAACGTGATGGCTTGCCGTCAGTTCCGCAACAATAAGGAGATTGCTGAGAAGGCTGGTAAGCCAGTCAACAGAGATGAGTGGTATATGACTCCACAGACTGTGAATGCATACTATAATCCTACCACCAATGAGATCTGCTTCCCAGCAGGTATCCTTCAGTATCCATTCTTTGATGCCAAGGCAGACGCGGCATTCAACTATGGTGCTATCGGTGTAGTGATTGGTCATGAGATGACTCACGGTTTCGATGATCAGGGTCGCCAGTATGATGCCAGCGGTAACCTGAAGGATTGGTGGACCGCTGCTGATGCTGAGGGCTTCAACAAGCGTGCAGATATGTATGCTGATTTCTTCAGCAACATCAAGGTATTGCCTGACCTGAATGCCAACGGTCGCTTTACATTGGGTGAGAACCTTGCCGACCACGGTGGTTTGATGGTATCTTTCAATGCATTCAAGAATGCGACAGCCAAGAAGCCTTTGAAGAACAAGGATGGCTTTACTGCTGATCAGCGCTTCTTCCTTGCCTACGCAGGTGTATGGGGTCAGAACATCACCGAGAAGGAAATCCGCAACCGTGTGAAGAACGATCCTCATGCGCTTGGCAAGTGGCGTGTAGATGGTGCTCTTCCTCACATTGATGCCTGGTATGAGGCATTCGGTGTAAAGCAGGGCGACAAGATGTTCATTCCTAAGAATGAGCGTCTGGAACTTTGGTAAAATGAATAAATCGTAATTAATTAAAGGATGCTATAGAAATTTAGCATCCTTTTTTTGTTTAAATCGCCTAAAATTAGTAACTTTGCACCAAATTAAAAAGAAAGGGAAAAACAGAATATGCCATTAAGACTACCAGATAAGCTTCCTGCAATAGAATTGCTGAAGCATGAAAATATATTTGTCATGGATGAAAGCCGTGCTCATAGCCAGGAAATTCGTCCATTGAAGATTTGTGTGCTCAATTTGATGCCACTTAAGATTACAACGGAAACAGACCTTGTGCGTCTGCTCTCTAATACGCCACTCCAGTTGGAAGTTTATTTCATGAAACTGAAGAGTCATACTCCAAAGAATACACCTATAGAACACATGATGATGTTTTATAAGGACTTCCCGGAATTGTCTAAACAGAAGTTTGATGGCATGATTGTAACTGGTGCACCTATCGAGACCATGGAGTATGAAGATGTGCAGTATTGGAAGGAAATCACGGAAATATTCGATTGGGCACGCACCCACGTTACATCAACATTGTATATCTGTTGGGGTGCTCAGGCTGGATTATACCATTTCTATGGAGTTCCAAAATATCAGCTGGATAAAAAGATGTTTGGTATATTTCCACAGAAGCCGCTTGATTCTACTCTTCCTATTTTCCGCGGATTCGATGATTATTTCAACATGCCGCATAGTCGCCATACTGAAGTGCGCCGTGAGGATATCATCAAGGTTCCGGGACTCGACATTATTGCCGAATCGCAGGAAAGTGGAGTCAGTATCGTGATGGCACGAGGTGGAAGAGAGTTTTTTGTTACCGGTCATCTGGAATATGCCCCAAATACGCTTGACAAGGAGTATAAACGGGATATGGGGAAACGTGATGATGTTGACTTGCCGAAGAATTATTATTACAATGATGACCCGATGCAGGCACCATTGGTAACATGGCGTGCCCATGCCAACCTCTTTTACAGCAATTGGATCAACTATTACGTTTACCAGGAGACACCATACAATATTGATGATATCAAGTAAGCTAAAGTTTAAGAAGATATAGATAATGAGAACACTCGAACTTTTGGCACCAGCCAAGAATCTTGAATGTGGAATTGCAGCCATTGACCATGGTGCAGATGCAGTTTATATCGGTGCACCAAGATTTGGTGCACGTGCTGCTGCCGGCAATTCTCTGGATGATATCAGACAGCTATGCCGCTATGCCCATCAATATCAGGCAAAGGTGCATGTTACGGTCAATACCATCATTTATGATTCTGAGCTCAATGATACGCTGGATATGATCCGTGACTTGCAGGAGGCTGGCGTTGATGCTCTCCTGTTGCAAGACATGGGAGTATTGTATGCATTGCAAGGTAAGGGTCCTTCAGCTGTAGACTTCACCTGGACAAGGGAATTACACTCAAGTACGCAATGCGATACACGAAGTGCTGAAAAGGTAAAATGGCTTCAGTCTCTTGGATTCAACCGTGCTGTCCTGGCAAGAGAACTCTCCGTTAAGGAAATCTCCGACATACATCAGGCTGTTCCGGATATGGACTTAGAGGTGTTTGTTCACGGTGCATTATGCGTAAGCTATTCCGGCGTATGCTATGCTTCAGAGAGATGCTTTGGCCGCTCTGCCAACCGTGGCGAATGCGCCCAGTTCTGCCGCATGAAATTCAACTTGCTGGATTCGGACAACAAGGAAATAGAACATCAGCGTCATCTCCTTTCCTTAAAGGATATGTGCCAAATCGACAATCTGGAGGCTTTGGCTGATGCAGGTGCCTGTTCATTCAAGATAGAAGGAAGATTGAAGGATGCAGGTTATGTCAAGAACGTTGTTTCAGCCTATAGCCAGCGCCTTGATGAAATCTGCAGGAAACATCCCCAGAAGTATGCACGCCCGTCTTTTGGACGTCCACGATATGAATTTGAAGCCAATTTAAAGAAGACATTCAATCGTGGTTTTACAAACTATTTCCTGAAAGGACGCCAGCCGGATATTGCAAGTTTCGATACTCCGAAGGCAATCGGCGAGTTTGTAGGCAAGGTCAAGGAAATCCGTGGCAACAGCTTCAATGTAGCCAGTATCGCCAGTTTTACCAATGGTGATGGCCTGTGCTTCATCAATGATGAGCACGCATTGGAAGGTTTCCGCGTGAACCGTGCGCAGGGCAACCGTCTGTTCCCATTGAAAATGCCGATGAACTTACGTCCGGGAATGGGCTTGTACCGTAACAATGATCAGGCTTTTGAAAAGATTCTCGCAGGGAAAACAGCTGAAAGAAAGATTCCTATTAAAATTACTTTTAGTCTGTATGATGAGGATGGTCACTGCGGATTCTCTGCCGAAGCGCAATATATCAGTGAACAGGGAATAGGATGGGGTTCTGATGATTCCAACTATCTGGGCAAGGGTATTGTGGCTTTTGAACACAATCCGGCTCAAAAGCCTCAGCATGATAATATCGTCAGACAGCTCAGTAAGCTTGGCGGTACCATCTATGAGTGCAGGGAAGTGGAGATAAAGAACCAGGCAGACAACTATTTCATTCCGAGCAGCGTACTGACTGAGTTGCGCAGAAATCTGATGGAAGACATCGAAAAGAATGCTGATATTTCATCAGAAGCAAAGACTGTTTCCCACCATCTGAGTAATGCGGAAGGAGATAACATAGTGAAAGTCTGGCAGAGGGAATATGGCAAATATGGTTATCTCTACAACATTGCCAACAAGAGTGCACATGAGTTTTACAAGCAGCATGGGATGAATCATACGGAGAATGCCTTCGAATTAAGCAAGACCTCCATTCAAGGCACGAAGACTGACGATTGCCTCATCATGCAGTGTCGCCATTGCATCCGCTACTCCCTTGGCTATTGCGTAAAGCGTGGTGGCAGGAAGCCAACATGGAAAGAACCGCTTTATCTGGAGTTGGGCGATGGCAGAAGGTTCAGACTGGAATTTGCGTGCAACGTTTGTCAGATGAACATATATTCTGACTAAATTCATAAACGACAGAAAATGATGAGAATGAAACACTTATATATCTTACTGTTACTGGGCATCACAATGATGCTCAGTAGCTGCTATCATCGTTATAATTCTCATCAGCAGCATGCTGCACTCATTGAATATAGCAACAAGCAGCTGGATTCCATTTCCTTTTCTACGACGCACCATTATACCAATAAATTCAACTTTATGGTATTCAAGGATTCACTCGTACTTGTCAAGCAACAGCCTGAGGAACTGATGAGTGAATTGCCGGTAGATTCGTTTGCAGTAAAGAAAGACAGGCTGTTGGTAGTAACGGATATCCGTATGGTTCCAAAGGATTCCATCGATTCCGTATGGGTTCAGCTTGCAACAGAAGATAATACATTCGGCTGGACACGGGAATCGAAAATGCTGCAACAGGTTGTTCCTGCCGACCCGATATCTGAGTTTATCATGACATTCAGTAATGTGCATTTACTCATTTTCATGGTCATTATAGTTGTGATAGCCATAGCTTACCTGATACGCAAGGTGAGCTGCAGCAACATCTATATAGTGCATTACAATGATATAGATTCTCCATATCCTACGGCATTGGTCATACTGGTAGCAATCTCAGCTGCATTCTATGCCACCATTCAAACCTTTGAACCGGAAACATGGCGACATTTCTATTTCCATCCCACGCTCAATCCCTTTGCCGTACCCCGCATCCTGGGGTTCTTCCTTGCTGCCGTATGGGCTGTTGTCATAGTAGGACTGGCTTGTGTAGATGAGGTGTATCATCGGTTGCCACGGGGCGAAGGAGTCTTGTATCTGGGCGGATTGGCTAGTGTCTGCGCCTTGGATTACATCATCTTCAGTGTGCTTACTTTATATTATATCGGCTATGTATTATTGGTAGCCTATATCTGGTTTGCCATCACGACATACCTTAAAAAGAAATGACATTTTTTCGTTTGCCCCAGCAAAAAGCCCTCTCCTGAACATGGGGAAACAGGAGAGGGGCTTTCAGAATGGAGAGGATATTAAGAACCTAAATTTACATACAGCTCGTTACTGCTATTACATGCAGCACATTTACATACAGCTCGTTACTCCGAGCGATGCGGCTACTGCCGTTACGATTGACAACAAGATCTGAATGATTGTCTTCCAAGTTTCACGTTTCATTTTCATTTCATTAGTGATTAATTATTAGTGATTATTTATTAGTGATTAATTCAGTTTCAGTTCCTGAGCAAAGCCCCCGAAGGGGCTATGCCTAGAGGCCTACGTCGCCACTGTCGGTTTTACCGCCACCACCTTCCTGGGTTCCGCCGCCACCTTCCTGGGTTCCGCCGCCCTCTTGAGTTCCGCCGCCACCCTGAGTGGTATCACCGGAGCTTGAGCCTCCGCCAGGATTGCCTGCGGTACCGCCACCTTCGCTGGCTACATACTCATCGTATGCCACAATCTTGGTGAGCTTCTTGAGCTCGGCATTGCTCCAGTTCTTGGTATTTCTCACAATCAGGTGAACCCCCTGCACGCTTGCAGCCGTCACCTTCTCTCTGGTTTCCTCACCGCGCGAGGTCATACCGATGGAGAACAGACCGAGGTCGGAGAGTCTCACGCTCTTGCCGTCGAGAATCAGCTCCTTCAGGCAGTCGAGGGTATCCATCAGCACTCCGTGGATGGTGCCTCGGCTGTAAGGCGAATTGTGTTCAGAGATGTGAGTTACGAAGTCCTCGAAGCTCATCTCTCGGTCGCTCACTGCAGTAGCATACCAGAGTTTCTTACCAGCGTTCTCACCACTTTGTGGGGTACGCATTACTTTACGATACTTACTAGTTCCAAGTCCCATAATCAATTAATTTTTAAAGGGTTAATAATTCAGTTTTCAGTTCGTTCATCGGGCTGGCGCCTATCCTTCAGAACGGTGATGCAGTTGTCATATACCTGCATTTCGCCTGTCTTTCAACAGTGGAGCAGTTATCTCTTAACTACAATGCAAAGAAAGTACAAACGAGCGCAGAGTCAAGCTTGCTTGAACTATGCCGAGTGCAGCCTTT
>ERZ857629.1049-NODE-1049-length-33331-cov-5.378050_pt1 | contig 33331 bp, 31 predicted proteins | sample MGYA00519700_ERZ857629 | MGnify/ENA primary metagenome ERZ857629 (study PRJEB31778, sample SAMEA3449351) | human gut metagenome | biome: human gut; feature: human-associated habitat; material: faeces | place: United Kingdom | collected 2010/2012 ... | reverse complement strand
ATAAGTATGTAAACAGGGCGAAGTATTATAAGGTCGAAATCGTCAGTCGCAGATGCCTTTGAGAAACCCTTCGAGGGACAAACTGACAGGCGAGAGAGATAAATAATGAAAGTAGAGGTTTTGAGAACGTGTGCGTGGCAAGCGCGCATGCGGATTCTCCTTTTGGAGCAATACGCGCTTGTCACATCCAGATATGGCTTTTGCGAGTATTTATACACGCGAAAGCCCGCACGTTTTCAACAATTGAAAGCCTTTGGTTTTTCCAGGGGAGATTAAGGTGGACACGGGTTTTGGATGTTTGTGATGAGTTTTACTTGTTATATGTATAATTTTAACTTTTGCGAGTATATACTAGCAAAAGCGGTTTAGAAATATAATTATGCGGGCTATAACTATGTGAATAGATTTATAGTAGGAATTATGCTATTTAAAGTACGGACTCTGTTGCGTGTGGGTCTCTAGTTTGGTGGTGGTCTTTGTCGCCGATCGACTTCAACAATGGTAACGCTAACGTTTGGAACGTTAACGGCAGCAATGGCAACTTCGACAACAACAACGTGAACAATACCAACGGGGTTCGCCCTTATTTTCTCTTAAATTAAAATTAAAGTTGAGTTCATGGCAATGTCTATTAGGGAACAAGACCACATGATAGAGAAACAAGCATATTCCTTTAGATTACGCTAGTACAGGTGATCTTCGAATAATATATTAGGAGTTATGATTTGTTAGTAGGGGTATTTTGCCTTCGAAAGTGAGCTGTAATGTACTTAATATATGTAGGAAGCACGCAAATGCGTGCTTTTTATAATTTTTGTTTACGGATAAGGAGGAGTATAGATGGGTAAGCAATTGGATATTTATAAGAGATTTAAGGCTAATAATCCTGATAAGTATTATTTATTTAAAGGAGGAATATTTTATTATTTTTTAGCTGAGGATGCTGAGTATTTTAATAATAAGTGTGGGTTTAAGTTAACTAGTTTTGGAGATAGTGTTAAATGTGGTTTTCCAGTAAGTGCGCTTGAAAAGTATTTATATTTGTTTAAAGAGGAAAATATTGAGTTAATAAGTGATGATAGTGGGCCTGAGAAAATAGTGGTTGATATTATTAGGGGTATTGATTTAAGTAATACTACACCAGAAGATGCAGTAAATATTTTGGGTGATTTAAAGGAAATGTTAGATGAAAAACAGTTATAGTTGTATTAAGGATGAGTTTAGGATATTGTCTGAGGTTAAGAAGTTATTGGTGTATGTTGATGGGTATGTTTGTGAGAATTTTCCTAAGAACAAGAAGCATTTGAAGGTATTGTTGTTTGATGAGTGTAAGAGTTTATATATGAATATTGTACGTGCTAATAGCACTGAAGGAAGTGTTAAGAGGAAGTATCAGGTTGAGGCTATGTGTAATATTAGTTTTATTGATTTTACTGTTGGTTATATGTATGATTTGGGGATTTTGGTTAGTAGAAGGTATAGTAGTATTGTTAGGCTATTATCTAATATAGATACTATGGTTAGGGGGTGGAGTAAATAAAAAGAGTTGGTTATTTATATAGTAATTTATTAAGTATTGATAATATTAATGAGGCTTATAGGGTTGTTAGAAGTAAATGTAGAAACAAAAGAATAGTTTTGAAGTTTGATTTGCACAGAAATATTAATTTGTATAATATTTTATTTGATTTGCATTATAAGAGGTATGAGCTTGGTTGGTATAACATTTTTATTATTAATGAGCCTAAGTATAGGCTTATTATGAGTGAGAATATTAGGGATAAGGTGGTTAATCATTTAATTAGTAGTACTATATTAATTAGGGCTTTGGATAAGAAGTTAATATATAGTAATGTTGCAACTAGAAAGGGTAAGGGTAATGGTCTTGCTAATGATTTGTTAATGAAGTATATAAGTAATATCTTGCTTAAACATAGGATGATTTACTGTTTAAAGATGGATGTTAAGAAGTATTTTTATAATATTGATCATGATGTTTTAAAGAGAATGCTTAAGCAAGATATTAAGGATAAAGACGCATTAGATATTGTTTTTAAGGTAATTGATAGTACTGATGAAGATTATGTTAATGAAGAGATAGATAGAGTTAGGTATAAGGAAATTGAGAGGGTTAAGGCTCTTAATATTAGTAATAAAGAGAAGGATAAGAAACTAAATGAATTATTAAGTATTCCTTTATATAATAAGGGTAAGGGGCTTGGTATTGGTAATATGACTAGTCAGATACTTGCAGTTTATTATTTAAGTGAGGTAGATCATTTTATTAAAGAAGAGTTAGGTGTAAAGTATTATATTAGATATATGGATGATTTAGTTATTTTAGGTAGTGATTTTGAATATTTAAAGTTTGTTTATAATATGGTTAGAAGAAAGATGAACCAGTATGGACTTGCTTTAAATAGTAAGAGTGGGATTCATGAGTTAAGTAGAGGTTTTAGTTTTCTTGGTTATACTTATAAACTATCTAATAAGATAGTTATAAGAGTTAATAATGCAACTTATAGAAGGGTTAGTAAGCATTTAAGTAGTTTGGTTAAATATGATATAGAAATGTTTAAAAGAAGTGTTATAAGTTATAAGGGCTTTTTTTCTAGGTGTAATTAATTATATATTTGTGATAAAATTAATTAGAGGTGTAGTATGTTTACGATATATGATTATTTAGATTATTATAAAAATTATTCTTTTGATGAGGTTAAGTTTAATCAGATAGATGCGATGCTTTTTTCTTGTTTAGTTTATTTACCAATAAAGTCTTTTAGAGGGGATAAGAGTTATAAGGATTTTATTTCTTATGCATATACGTTTTATAAGGATGATTTAGGTGGGGTTATGAAACCTAGTTCGTTTTCTCTTTTAGGTAAGATTAAAAGTAGTAAGAGGTATGAAAATATTATTATTAGTAATTTTGAAAATGTTAGAAATAAGAATACACAGTTTGGGGCGATGAGTGTTAGGTTTAATGATAATCTGCTTATTGTTTATAAGGGTAGTGATAGCTCATTAATTAGTTGGGTGGAAAATATAAGACTTAATTATCAGTATCCAACTTATACTCAAAGTATGGGGATAAGGTATGCTGAGGAGAATATTTTAGTTAGTGATAGTAATGTTTATTTAGCTGGGCATAGTAAGGGTGGTAATCTTGCAATGTGTGCTGGTATGGAGCTTAGTGATGTGTTAAGGGATAAGATTAGGCTTATTTATAATTTTGATGGTCCTGGTTTTTTGAAAATGGAGTATGAAGGTAAGTATGGTTTGATAAGGGATAGGCTTATTAATGTGGTACCGACTGGGTCTGTTGTGGGCATGTGTTTGTATAATGATAATTATAGGTCTGTTAAGAGTAAGGATTTAGCTTTTAGTGAGCATTATCCAATAGGTTGGTGTTTGTTTGGAGAGTTTTTTGTTAAGGGGACTTTGTCTAAGGTTAGTAAGCAGATTCATGAGATGACGACGTCTAATTTAGATATGATAGATAAAAAAGAGTTAGGGGAAACTCTTGAGGAGTTATGTAAGGGGATGGGAGTTGATTATGATTCTGATCTTCATTTAAGTATTGGTGAGTTATGGGAAGTATTAAAGAATATGAAGGGGATAGATCCGAAGGTATATAAGTATTTAACTAGTGTGATGCAGGCGCTTATGAAGGTTAAGTGAGTGTATGAATAAGTTTAAGAAGATTGTTTATATAATATTGGCGATGATGATATTGGTTGTGATATTACTTTTACTAATTGTTCATACTTTTAATCATACTAAGGTTAATAATGAGATTAGCAATGATTATGTTAAGACTCTTAAGGGAGTGGGCTGTTAGCCCGCTTATATATTGGTTCCAATATGTTATGTTATATATGTAAAAGCAAGTGATTCCAACTTTGAGAGAAACTGAAAAAAGGACTAGAGAGCACACTCTAGTTTTTCTTTTGGAAATAACGCAAATTTTTAGACTAAATTCCGGTTTGTAAAGATTTATTTAATTCCAAATGAAAATTCACGGAATTTTAACAAATTACATTTACTTTTGTTCCACAAAATGCTATAATGTAGGCACAAAAGTAAATTGGTGAAAGACTGAAAATATTTTATATTTTTCATCACTATGTGTGCCTTGAACGAAGTGAAAGGAATGTGAGGTTTATATGAATAATGAAAAGAAAATAGTAAAATTTTTAAAAAATAATTATGGATATATTACAACAGCTGATTTTATAAAACTTAATATAAGTAAACCAACTATTCATGATTTTATTTCTAATGGTTTGATTGAAAAAGTTAGTCATGGTTTATATATGAGCACGAAACAATTCAAAGATGAATATTATATTTTACAAAAAAGGTATCCTGATGCAATATTTTCTTATAATACTGCATTCTATATTTTAAATTTAACTAACAGAACACCAAGTGAAATAGATATTACTGTTCCAAGAAATAAAAGAGTTAGAGGGAACTATAATGTTCACCGTATCTCTGATAATTTTTATAATATAGGTATTATTGAAACTATGAGTCCTAATAACAATCCAGTTAAAGTATATAATGCTGAAAGATGTATTTGCGATATGCTCAGATCAGAAAGTGAGTTTGATTTAGAACTTCAAAATAGAATATTAGATTATTATTTTCATAGTAAAGATAAAGATGTGAATAAGTTACTAGAATATGCAAAGATATTTAATATTTATGAAAAAATTAATACAATAGTGGAGGTTATGATGAAATGGTAGATTTTAAAACAATAAAAGAAAAAGCAAAAGAAATAGAAAAACAACATAACTTAAGCTACTATGAAGTATTACAAAGATTTATGTTTGAAAGAATACTAGAAAGAATCTCTGTATCTAAATACAATGATAATTTTATCTTAAAGGGTGGGTTATTATTAACAGCTATGTTTGGTGTTGATAATAGAACTACAAAAGATATGGATACTACAATTATTGGAATTGATGTATCAAAGAATAAGATGGTTAAAGTATTAAATGAAATACTTAGTATAGATTTAAAAGATAGAGTAAAATTTGATGTAGTAGATATAACTGATATAAGAGAAGAAGATGAATATGGTGGTAATAAATATTACATTGTTGGAAGAATAGAAGATACAAAAGTTAATTTAGAAATAGATATTTCAACAGGAGATAAAGTTACTCCACGAGAGCTAAAATACAAATATCCTCTAACTTTTGAAGATAGAAGTATTATGATTAACAGTTATAATATTGAAACTATTTTATCTGAAAAGATAGAAACTGTATTAAGAAGAGGAACTTTTAATAGTAGAATGAAAGATTATTATGATATATATTTCTTTTTAACGAAACTAAAGGAATGTATTGATGTTAATATATTAAAGTTAGCTATTGAAACTACTTTTAATAAAAGAAAATCATTCAGCTATTTAAATGATTATAAGCAAATATTAGAAACTATTAAAAATAGTGAAAGAACTAAAAAAATATGGAATACTTATAGTAAAAAATATAAATATGCTAGAGATATAAAGTTCGACAATATATTAGACATTTTAGAATTATTTATTGATGAATTAGAAATAGAATTTGTCACAGTATAAAATTGAATTTGTGTGTATACAAATTCTGCACTTGCTTACTTAAATAAGAGTGAAAATATGAGTGAAAAAGATCTTGATTCAAATGTTAATGAATATCTGGTGTAAATGTCAATATAAAAATTTACAAAAAAGGTAAAACCTCCTTTAAAAATAATTCCAGTTTTATTTTAAAATGGAGGACTTTTAGAAAAAAGCTTTTAAGAGTTTTTTTATTTTGATAAATGGGGTATAATTATGTTTGTGAGTAGCAGGAGGAGTTTTATGGATAATGCGTTAGAAAGATTTTTTAATAAGATAGATTTTAATAATAGGGAAGCATTTAAGGATGCTAAGGTTGTTAAGGTTGTTGTTAATAATAAAAATGATTCTTGGGAGGTATTTATTCATGCTCCGAATGTTATAGATATAAATGCTTTTAATGAGTTATCTTTGCTTTCTTCTAAGGGGATAGATGATGTTAGTACTATTACTATTATTGCTTCTTATGATAGTTATAGTGATGATGATGTTAGGGAGTGCTTTTTATTTTATTTAAATAGTTTGTGCACTGATAATCCCTCTTTAATGAGTTTGATTGGTAGTGATATTAATATTTCTGATAAAGTAATAAATATGTCATTATCTAGTAGGATGGAGTGTGATTTGCTTAGTAGTCATAGTGCTAAACTTTTAAAGCTTTTAGGTAATGCTGGATTTAATGGGTATGAGGTTACTTCAGTTATTAGTGATGAGGCAAGTAATAGTGTTAAAAAAGAGATTCAAAGAAGAGAGGAAACTAAGATTAAAGAGGAGCCACAGTATAAGGTTATTGTTGGAGAAGAGATTAAGAGTAAGACAATTACGGAGATTAAAGATATTTTAGGTGAAGAGAATAATGTTACTTGTGAGGCTTATATTTTTGGAACTGAGGAGTTTGTTTCAAATAAGAGTAATTTTAGAATATTGACTTTGAAGATTAGTGATAAGACTGATAGCATTCTTGCTAAGATTTTTTCTAGGGATGAAGAAGAGTTTAATAAGTATAAGAGTGGATTAAAGGAAGGTAAATGGTATAAGTTTAGGGGTTATATTAAAAATGATACGTTTGCTAAGGATTTGGTTTTTAATATACGTGATGTTAATGAAATACCTGATAAGACTGTTAAGTTTAAAGATGATGCTGAAGAGAAGAGAGTAGAACTTCATGCTCATACGATGATGAGTCAGATGGATGCAGTTACGAAATTCGATTTAGATAAGCATTCTTGTGAACTTATTACGAATGCAATTAATGCTGGATATAAGGCGGTGGCGATTACTGATCATAATGGGTGCCAAGCATTTCCTATATGTTATGAGATTATTAAAAATCATAATAAGGGAGTGGAAGATGAGAGTAAGAGATTTAAGGGATTATTTGGAACTGAGCTTACGCTTGTAGATGATACGGTTAATATTGTTGTTAGACCAAGTGATTTATCTCTTATGGAAACAGAGTTTGTAGTGTTTGATACGGAAACGACTGGTTTTAATGCTGGTGGTGGGGATCAGATGATTGAAATTGGTGCGGTTAAGATTTGTAATGGAGAGATAACAGATAGGTTTGATGAACTTATTGATCCGGATAGGCCTCTTCCTTCTAAGATTACTGAGGTAACGCATATTACTGATGATATGTTAAAGGGTAAGGATACAGAGGAAAACGTTACTAAACGCTTCTTAGAGTGGAGTGGAGATGCTCCGATGGTTGCTCATAATGCTAAGTTTGATATTTCGTTTATTGAGATGGCGATGAAGAAGTATAATTTAGGTGAGTTTAAGAATACTGTGGTTGATACGTTAGAGTTATCTAGGGCAATGGATCAGGAACACTCACGTCATAGTTTGTCAGCTCTTGTTAAAAGGTATGATGTAGCGTTTGATGAGGATGCTCATCATAGGGCTGATTATGATGCTGAAGGAACTGCTCTTGTATTTTATAAGATGACTAAAAGACTTGCTAGTCAAAATTATGAGGTAATTAGTGATTTAGATAAATTAATAAGTAAGGATGAAATTTATAAGTTTGGGCGTACTTATCATTTTAATGCAATTGTTAAAACTAAGGAGGGACTTAAGAATTTATTTAAGATAGTTAGTTTAGCTAATACTACTTATTTATATAAGACTCCTAGAATTCCTAGAAGTAAGTTAAATGAACTTAGGGAAGGAATTTTAATTGGTAGTGGATGTGCTGAGAGTGAAGTCTTTATAGAAGCTAAAAGTAAAGATGGTGAGGAATTATCTAATATTATTCGTTTTTATGATTATGTAGAGGTTCAACCACCTGAGGTTTATGGACATTTGCTGCAAACTGGTGATTTTGGAAATAGTGCTGAACTTATTAATCATATTAAAAAGATAGTTGATGCGGTTGAAACTACTGGGAAGATAATGGTAGCTACTGGTGATGTTCATCATTTCTTTAGGGAAGATAAGATTTATCGAGAGATTATTATTAATCAAAAAGTTCCTGGGGGTGGAAGACATCCACTTGCTAAGAGTAGTATTACTGATATTCCATCAATGCATTTTAGAACTACTAAAGAGATGCTTAATGATTTTAATTTTTTAGGCGAAGATGTAGCTAAGAGAATCGTTATTGAAAATACTAATAAGATTGCTGATATGGTTAGTGAGTTTGAGGTTATTCCTGATACAGGTGGAACACCTTTTTCTCCAAGAGTTAAGGCAGATGATGGTAAGACTTATTTAGATTGTCCTAGGGTTGTTACTGACCTCGTATATGATAGGGCGACAAGTTGGTATGGGCAGGAGCTACCTATTATTATTGAGGAGAGAATTGCTAAGGAACTTTATGGTGATATAGTTTATAAGATATGTAAAGAGAAAGTTAGTGAGAGGTTAAGTGAGGATGACCCAGCTTTTGAAAGAGCAGTCTTTGATGAGGTACATAAGAATATTTATGCTGGTGTAGACAATGTTAAGAGTATTGTCCGTGACTACGTAAAGGAGCACTGGAGTGAAGAAGATGGGGAAATGACTGATGGGGCCTTAGATAAAAAAGTTAAGAAGAGTCTAGGTGGTATCATTGGTGGTGGGTTTGACCCAATATATTTAATTGCTCAAAGACTTGTTAAACACTCTAATGATGAAGGGTTCTTAGTTGGATCAAGAGGTTCAGTAGGTTCATCATTTGTAGCAACTATGATGGGTATTACAGAGGTTAATCCACTAGCAGCGCATTATAGATGCTTAAAGTGCAAAAGAAGTTATTTTCAAGATGAAGATGGTAATGATTTAAGTTTAAATTATTCTTGTGGTATAGATTTACCAGATCGAGTTTGTGAATGTGGTGAGAAATTATATAAAGATGGTCATGATATGCCATTTGCTACATTCTTAGGTTTTAATGCAGATAAGGTTCCAGATATCGATTTGAACTTTTCTGATTTAAATCAAGCAAGTGCTCATGAATATACTAAGGTTTTGTTTGGTGTAGATAATGTGTACCGTGCTGGTACTATTGGTACAGTTGCTGAGAAGACTGCATTTGGTTTTGTTAGAGGTTATGCTGAAGATAAAGGTATTATTTTAAGAAATGCTGAAATTGAGAGACTTGCTTTAGGTTGTACTGGTGTTAAGAGAACTACTGGTCAGCACCCTGGTGGTATCGTTGTTGTTCCTGATTATAAGGAAGTTTATGATTTTACCCCATTCCAGTATCCAGCTGACGATGTGACAAGTGCTTGGAGAACAACTCACTTTGGTTACCACTCAATTGAAGAATGTTTGCTTAAGTTAGATATTTTAGGTCACTCAGATCCAACTCAGCTAAGAATGATTCAAGATTTAACTAAGATGGATGTTAGTAAAGTACCACTTGATGATAAAGAGACGATGAGTATTTTCTCGAGTACTAAAGCGCTAGGCGTAACAAACGAACAAATTATGTGCCCAACTGGTACTTTAGGTATTCCGGAGTTTGGTACTAACTTTACCATTGGTATGGTTGATGAGATTAAGCCAACAACGTTTGCTGAACTTATTAAAATCGCAGGACTTTCTCATGGTACAGATGTATGGCTTGGTAACGCTAGGGATTTGTGTACTCCAGATGAGGATGGTAATATCAAAGTTCCATTTAAAGAGACTATTGGGTGCCGTGATGATATTATGGTTTATTTAATGCAACAAGGCGTTGAACCTATTAAAGCATTTAAGATAATGGAGTTTGTTCGTAAGGGTAAAGCTAGTAAACCTAAAGAAAAAGAAACTTGGGAAAAACATAAACAAACAATGATTGATAATCATATTCCTGATTGGTACATTGAGAGTTGTCATAAGATTAAGTATATGTTCCCGAAAGCGCATGCAGCTGCATATGTTATTTCAGCATTCAGAATAGCTTGGTTTAAGGTTCATATGCCAGTATATTTTTATGCGTCATGGCTTACTAGTAAAGCAACTGATTTTGATGTTGAAACAATGATTCTTGGGTATGAAGGAATAAAGAAAAGAATTACGGAAATTCAAGCTAAGGGTTTTGAAGCGACTAATAAAGAACTTGGTTTACTTGAAAGTTTAAAGGTTTGTTTAGAAGCGTGCGCTAGAGGTATTAAATTTTTACCAATTGATTTATATGATAGTAATTCAAGTGTATGGGGAGTTTATGATGAAACAAGTATTAGACCACCATTTTCATCAGTTGATGGGCTAGGTGAAACAGTTGCTAAGCAAATTGTTAAGGAAAGAGAAAATGGTAAGTTTATAAGTGTTGAAGACTTCCAGTTACGTGGTAAAGTCAGTCAAACTTTAGTTGAAAAACTACGTTCTATGCATGTTTTAGATAATATGCCAGAATCTAGTCAGTTAAGTTTATTTTAAGGGTTACTTCGGTAATCCTTTTTAAGTTGGATTATTTTCATTGAAAAATATGTAATGAGATTATTGGCACTGAAGATTTTTGCCAATAACGGCAAAAATCTTCAGCAAATATATTGCTTTTTATTTTAATTAATTATATAATTGTACTGAAGATATTTGCCATTAATGGCAAATATCTTCAGTGGAGGAAAACATGAAAGTAATTAAAAGAGATATCTATCTAAATAGGTTAATAAGTAGAAAAGAAAATGGATTAATTAAGATTGTGACTGGTATTAGAAGATGTGGTAAATCTTATTTACTTAATGAGTTATTTGTAAATTATTTAAAAGAATCTGGCGTAAAAGAAGATCACATTATTAGACTTGCACTTGATAAAGAAAAAAATAAAAAATATCATGATTCTGGACTATTAAATGATTATATATTGTCTAATATAAAAGATAATGCTATGCATTATGTTATTTTAGACGAAGTTCAGTTAGTAGAAGGATTTGAATTTGTATTAAATGGTTTACTTTATGAAAAAAATATAGATGTTTATGTCACTGGCAGTAATTCTAAATTTTTATCATCTGATATAATCACTGAGTTTAGAGGTAGAGGGGACCAAGTAAGAGTTTTTCCACTTTCATTTGATGAATTTTTAAGCGCTTATGATGGTGATAAATACAAAGCTTGGGAAGAATATATTACATATGGTGGGTTGCCATTAATTTTATCTAAAAAAACTGATGAAGAAAAATCACAATATTTAAAAGATGAATTTGAAAGAACTTATATTAAGGATATTATTGATAGAAATAATATTCAAAGAATAGATATATTAGATTCTATCATTAATATGTTAGCATCTTCTGTTGGCTCACTTACAAATCCGCAAAAAATATATGATACATTTAAAAGTAATGGAGAAAAAGAATTATCCTTAAATACAATTAATTCTTATATGAAATATATTGAAGATTCTTTTATTATAAATAAGTCTGATAGGTATGATGTTAAGGGGAAAAAATATATTAATACTCCACAAAAATATTATTTTTCAGATATTGGATTAAGAAACGCAAGACTAAATTTTAGACAGCAAGAAGAAAATCATTTAATGGAAAATATTATATATAATGAGTTATTAATTAGAGGTTTTAATGTTGATGTTGGAGTTGTTGAAATAAGAGAAGGCAATCAAAGAAAACAATTAGAAGTTGATTTTGTTTGTAATTTAGGAAATAAAAGATATTATATTCAATCAGCATTAAATTTAGATACTAGAGAAAAAACAATTCAAGAAGAAAGACCACTAATGAATATTAATGATAATTTTAAAAAGATAATTATTGTTAAAAGTGATATGAAACATTGGATTACCGAAGAGGGAATATTAGTTATTGGAATTCAAGAGTTTTTATTAAATAAGAATAGTTTAGATTTATAATATTATAGTTTTCATTGAAAAAAAGTGACGGAAACGGCAAAAATTTTCAGTGGAATAAGTAGTAGTGTACTATAATCATTAACATGAACAAGTACACTTTTTTTATGGCTTTTAAATTACATTATGTTATAATATGAGCGTGATGTTTATGAAGAAATTGAAAATACTTTATGAAGATAAAGATTTATTAGTAGTAAGAAAAGATGATAAGGTTCTTACTGTAAGTGATGGTAAAAGTTTTAATACGTTATATAGTGAAGTTTATGATTATTTGCATAAGAAAAATCAAAAAGTTTTTGTAGTTCATAGGCTTGATAAAGATACTAGTGGTTTAGTGTTATTTGCTAAAAGTGAGCGTGTTAAAAATATTATGCAGGATAACTGGGATGAGGTTGTAAGAAAATATTATGCTGTTGTATGTGGTAAGTTAAATGGTGAAGGTGAGGTTAAGCAATACTTAAGTGAAGATAAGACGTTAAGGGTATATGTTAGTGATAAAGGAAGGCTTGCAATAACTCAATATAAATGTTTGAAAGTGTCATCAGCTTATTCTTTAATGGATGTATTAATTAAGACTGGAAGACGTAATCAGATTAGGGTTTGTTTTTCTAGTTTAGGTCATCCAATTATTGGAGATAAGAAATATGGTGCTAAGAGAAATCCAATTGGTAGATTAGGACTACATGCTTATTATTTAGAATTTAAGCATCCGGTTAGTAGTAAAAATGTAGTTATTGAAGATGAAATACCAGCTAATTTTAAGAAAATATTTGAAAGTGCAACTAAAAAGTAACAGAATTCTACTTAAATTTGGTAGTACGCAACTGGGTTTCATAGTATATTGGCAGTGAGGTGAAAGAAATAAATTTTAATGAAAAGTTACAAAAGTTAAGAAAAGAGAAAAAGTATAGTCAAGAAGAACTTGCTGATATGTTAGATGTTACAAGACAAAGTGTGTCTAAGTGGGAAAGTGGTCAGACGTATCCTGAGATGGATAAGCTTCTTGCTATATGTAAGATATTTGGGTGTACTTTGGAAGAACTTACTAATGATACAATTAAGTTAAATGAGTTTGCTGGAGAAAAGAAGAGTAAGGTAAGTGATATAGCTAGTAGTGTTGAGGAGTTTATTGAAAAAACTTATCATTATTTTACTGGAAGTACATTTAAAGATATTCTTAAATGTTTAATTATAATGTTTGTTGTTTATTTATTTCTATGTTTATGTAAGTATCCTTTTGATGCTTTAAAAGAGGGATTATATAATTTCTTTAATTCATTTATGGATGGTAAAGTACTTAATTTTTGTTATAGTTTTTTTAATTTAATTATTAATATTTTATATTATAGTTTAAAGTTATTTGTACTTGCTTATGTATTTAAGATTGGTTTTTTAGATAAAAAAGATGCTGGTTTAACTTATAATGTGAAAGAGGATAAGGAAAGTGCACATGCAAATGAAGTGCATGGTATTAATAGTACTAAAACTAAACAAAGATATTCAATATTTGATGCTTTAGTAAGCATTGTGATGTTTTTTATAAAAATGTTTTTCTTAATTGGAGCAATACCACTTATTTTCTTATTTATATTTTTTATGTTTGCACTTATTATTTTAATCTATTTTATGTTTAGAGGAGTTTTCTTTTTTAGCATTTTTATAGGTTTAGTAAGTGTTATTATGCTTAATGAGATTGCTTTAGAGTTTATTTATAATTTTATTTTTGATAGAAGTCAGAGTTTTAAAAGAATGCTTATAACAATTATAGCATCTTTAGCTTTTATAGGTGTAGCTGGTGGTTTATTTGTTATTGAGTGTTCTAAGTATACGTATCATAATGAAGAGAGTGCAGATTTGTTAATAAGTAATAATTATTCTTATGGTTATAATGGTAAAATGTATTTGGATAGTGATATTCTTAATTATTATAATGTGTCTTATGAAGTTGATGATAGTTTAAGTGATGAGGTTAATGTTAAAGTTGTTAATAGTAGGTATAGTACTAGTTATGATGTTAAGTTAGATGGTAGTAAACTTTATTTATCTGTTTTACAAAGTGATGATTCATTTAGTTTTAGTGATATTTTTGATGTTTTTGTTAAGGATTTGAAAAATAAGGTTGTTTATAATTATACGTTAGATGATGGCGTTAGAATTGTTGTTACTTCTAGTGAAAAAAATATTAGCACAATAAAAAAGAATAGTGAAACTAAGCAAAAAGATGAAGAAAAAGAAATGAATAATCAAGATATATATGATTATAAAAAGAAGATTAGCGAGTTAGAAAATCAAGTTGATGAATTAGAAAGAAATAATAGGGAGTTAAGTGATAAAATAGATGATTATAAGAGAAAGATTAGTGCTTTAAGTGAATAAAAGATATTACCCTAGGGAAATATCTAATATCATCATTATTATAAAACCAATTATTGTGTAAAGAGCCATGAGCTCTTTTTTCTTGTTTGCCATGCTTTCTGGAATAAGCTCAACTATAATTACGTAAAGCATTGCGCCACCTGCTACTGATAGTAGTAGTGGTAAGATAAACTGCATTTTGATTACTAGAAGAGCTCCTAGAATAGCTGCTATGGGTTCAACGATGGCACTTAAACTACCAATTAGGAATGATTTAAGTTTAGTTTTACCTTTTTTAAGCATTGGAAATGATATAGCTAGGCCTTCTGGGAAGTTTTGGATTCCAATACCGATTGCTAGGGTTAAAGCTTTCATTACTGATTCTGGACTATTATTAAGCGCTAAGGCTCCAAAGGCTACACCTATGGCAGCACCTTCTGGTATGTTGTGAATTGTGATTGATAAAAGTAATTTGTCAATTCTTTTGTTTTTTTGTTTTTCTTCTATTTTGTCTGTAATGTAGAGTAGTAGTGCTCCAAGTGTTATTCCGACTGAACATATTATCCACGGAGTTAATTCAAGCGTTTTTGCATGGTCTATTGCGGGGACAACTAAGGAAAATATAGAAGAAGATAACATGATGCCAGCAGATAGGCTTAGTAATTTATCCATTATATTTTGATTGATTTTTTTAAATAGAAAAATAGTTGCAGCACCTAGTGATGTAATAGTAAATGTTACAAGCCCCATAATAAAGGCAGCAATAATTGGATTTATTTCACTAAAAAACTTTATCATATTTTATTTTATTCAAAGTGTGTATTTTTGGTTAAAAGAAAAAAGACTTAGTTGTCTTTTACTTCCATAATTACTGGTAAGATTATTGGTCTACGTCCAGTAAGCTCATTTATAAATGGGTTAAGTTCTAGGATGATTTGATTTTTAAGATCTATATAATTGTATGAATTTTTAATTGTACGATTTACAATTTCGGTAACTTTATTTTCAATTTTATTAATTAAACCAGTATTTTCGTTTACTAGGACAAAACCTCTTGTTGTAATGTTTGGTTTTATTAAAAGTTCTCTAGTTGTTGGGTTTATGTTTAGAATGGTTACTAGGATACCATCTTGACTCATAAGTTTACGGTCTTTAATTACAACTGAACCAATGTCACCAATTCTTGATCCATCAACATATACGTCACCTGCTTGAACTCTTTTGCCAAGTCTAGCACCATCTTTTGTAAGTTCAACGGAATCACCATTTTTACAAATGAAGATATTTTCTTTTGGAATACCACAATCTATTGCTAAATCTCCATGAGTTTTAAGCATACGATATTCACCATGCATTGGCATAAAGTACTCTGGCTTGATAATTCTAAGCATCCATTTTTGTTCTTCTTGTTTAGCATGACCTGATGTATGAATATCAGATAGTTCTGTATTTGTATAGACTTTTACGCCTTTTAAGTATAGTTTATTGATTATTCGGTTAATTGATGCACGGTTTCCTGGAATAGGTGATGAAGAAAATACTACGATGTCATCTGGCATAAGTTCGATTTGTTTATGCGTACCGTTTGCTATTCTTGATAAGGCAGCAAGTGGTTCACCTTGAGAACCAGTACATAAGATACATATTTCATGTTTTTTTAAATTTTTTGCTTCGCTTGCTTCAATAAATATGGTTTTATCTGTTATAAGATTATTTTTTAAAGCAATCTCTTTTGCAGTTTCCATAGAGCGACCGAATGTAACAATTTTACGGTTATTCTTACGGCAAGTTTCAACAATGTGCTTAATACGATAAATGTTAGAAGCAAATGTTGCTAAGATTATTCTTGAGTTATGACGAGCAAATACATCACTTAGTGCTTCATCTACGCAAGACTCACTTGCTGAAAATCCTGGGCTTAAAGCGTTTGTACTATCACTTAGTAATAGTTTAACACCCTCACTACCTAATGCAGCCATTTTATGAATATCAGCCATTGGACCAATTGGTGTTAAATCAAATTTAAAATCACCTGTTTCAAAAATGATACCATTTGGGGTTCTAATTACAATTGCAAAACTATCTGGGATAGAGTGCGTTGTTGTTACAAAAGATATTTCAAAATATTTATATTTAAATACACTGTCTTTATCATATACTTCTAGATTTTTATAACCAATATTTCGATCATAAAACTTATTTTTAATTAAATCACAAGCAATTCTAGGTGCATATATAACTGGTATATTAATATTTTGAAGTAAGAATGTAATACCGCCAATATGATCTTCGTGTCCGTGAGTGATAAATAATGCTTTTATTTTATCTTCATTTTGTTTTAGATATGTTACATCTTGAATGACATAGTCTATTCCTAGTAGTTCACTTTCTGGAAACATTACTCCAGCATCAATTATGATTATTTCATCTTCATGCTGAACTACGTACATGTTTTTTCCGACTTCGCCAAGGCCGCCCAAGGCAAAAATAGTCGTAACTTTCTCGTTATTATTCATATAATTCCTCCTCGTAAAAAAAATAAAAAGAAAAGCTTTTTTTCTGTTAATCATTATATAACAAATATGATAAAAAGTCTAGTACCATGAAAAAAGTGAAATAAAAAAAAGGAAATTAGGGATGTTCTTACAACAATAACTAATAGGAGGGTAAGATGAAAAAAATTATTTTAATGTTAGTTCTATTTATGCCATTTAATGTTTTTGGTAGTTCTTACTATACTGATTATGGTTTTAAAGAAAGAACTGATAAGTATTATGAAGAAAGTGATACTTTAAAAAGGAAGGAGATTAAGTTATATCATAATGTTAAAAAGGAAATAACATATGATTATGTTGAGGATTATTTTTGTGATGGAGAGATAATTAAAGACGATTATAAAGTTGAGAGAAATTATTATAGTGATTATAGTTCTGAGTATATTCCAGTTATTAATTTAAGAGAAAGTGATTATAAAAAAGTAAGATATATATTTTTGTATGATTATAATATGCCAAAAGATATTATTAGTATGGAAGTTTTTAGTTATGGAAAGAAGATAAATTACAAGAAATTAGATAATGTTTATGATAGTTTTTCGGGGAAAAAATCATACTTAATAATTGATTTAATGGATATTTATGATTTTAAAGGTTTATCTATTAATGTTATATATGATGGAAGCATTGAAACTGACTATGGAAATTTTACTTTATTCTTTTCGCCAGTTGGTTATACTGTACCTTTTACGGATATTTATTTGAATAATTTTTATATGAAAAAAGGAGTAAGTAATACTTTAATTGAGGTAATTAGTGATGAAGAGTATGATAGGTTATTAAATAATTTGAAATTTTCTTTTTCTAATCGGAAGGCTATTAGTTATTTTTATAATGATGTTTATTATTATGGGTGCAGAAGAGAAAATGTTATTAAGAGTGGTTTATATAGTGAGGTAGCAAAAGATGGTTATGAATTAGAATTTGAAGATTATATCATAACATATGATTATTATGAAAGAACTAAATATGAGGTAATTGATGTTATTAAAAGTAAAGAAGATATTTTAAATTTAGTTAAAGGTAATGTTGAGGTTAGTAATTCAAATATTAATCTAAGTAAAAATGGAATTTATGAATTTTATGTTAATGATAGAAAGCATAACGTGGAAGTTAATATTGATAGTAATAATAAGCCTAATTTAGATGTTAATGTTGGAAGTAATACTATTTTAGTTAAGGAACCTATTATTGAAGAAAAGATAATTTATAAGGTTTTAAACAATAAGAATTCTAAAGAAAATAAAAATAATAATAAAGTAGAAGTTCTTAATAATAAATGTGAGAAAACTAAGTGTGAAGCATGCAGAGAGTGTAATTATAAAGTATATAAACTAATAATAATATTATTATGTTTAATTAATTTGTTTTTAATAGGAAAAAATAGGTATATTTTGACGAAAGGGTATAAATAAAAACTATTTGTATTTATATTAGAATAGGAGATGAGTATGTTAAAAATAAATATGGAATACCGAAAGGGAATATTATTTGTAAGGCCTTGTGGTAACTTAACTAGAGTTACATATAAGTGTCTAAATGATTATTTACTTCCCGTTATAGGTAATCAAGGAATTAAGTATATTGTCTATAATTTAGGTAATGTTAGGGTTATAGATAATAAAGGAAAAGAGTCTCTATTAGAGGGAATTAATGCGGTAAGAAAGAATCTAGGTGAAGGTATAATATGTAATACTTGTATTAAATTTGAAGATGCTTTAGTTACAGATGATGAACTAAGTGCGATAAAATTAATTAAAATATAGGTGATCTAATGGATGAATATAGCCTCACATTGAAATATGAGAAGCTAATATATAAAATAGCTAGAAAGTTTTATAATGTAGAACTTGATGATTTATATCAGGCTGGGTGTATTGGTTTAATAAAGGCATACCGAAATTATGATGAAACATCTCCTGTTCCTTTTATGAATTATGCTTATAAATATATTTTTGGTGAAATGTATGATTTAGCTAATAAAAGCAGAGATATTAAGCTTAATAAAGCATATTTAAAATTATATAAAAGAATTGAAGAAGCTAAGATGATGCTTGCTAATAAAATAGGAAGAATGCCTAATAGTAGTGAAATATGTTCATACCTAGAAATAGATTCTAATCTTTATGCGGAAGTAATATCACTAACAAGTAAGATGATGAGTTTAGATGATGAATATCAAACTTTAAATGGTGATCGTTTACCTATAAAAGAATGTGTAGGTGAGAGCAGAGATTATATAACTAGTATGGTAGTTAGTGATAGTATTGATAGTTTAGATGATTTAGAACAACAAGTTATTAAAATCAGATATTTTGAAGATTTAACACAAATGGAAACTGCTGAAGTTCTTGGTATAAGTCAAGTTAAAGTATCAAGAATAGAAAATAAAAGTAAGAAAAAAATAAAAGAGTATATAACTGCATAATTTGTTAATTTAGTTCTCATAATATGAATGTGATTATGATGAATAGGAAAAAATATTTAAAAGTAGTGGATGAATGTACTGTTAAAGATAAAAAATTAATTAACTACATCAATTCCTTTACTGTTGGTGGATTAATTGGTTTTCTTGGTGAAGGTATTAAAATGATATGTACAAATTATTATTACTTACCGGTAAGTGAAGCAGTTAGTTATGTTCTTATTATTATGATATTTTTATCTTGTTTGTGTACTGGTTTAGGATTTTTTGATGACGTTGTTTCTAAATTTAGATGTGGTATTGTTATACCTATAACGGGTTTTGCTCACTCCATAATGAGTAGTGCTTTAGATTATAAAAAGGATGGTTTAATAACTGGTATAGGAGCCAACTTTTTTAAACTTGCTGGTAGTGTATTATTATATGGCATATTAAGTGGGTTTATATGCGGAATTATAAAGGTGATAATTAATGTTTAATTATAAAAATATTTATATAGATGATTGGTATAGTATAATTGGTCCTAAAGAAAAAAGTGATAGTAATTTAAAAAAATATAATTTAGCATTAAGTGATTATTATTTTAATGAAAAAACTATTGAGAAAGCTGAAGTTAGAATGCAAAAGTTTGTTCTTAATTATTTTAAATCTTCTAAAATTGATGTGGTTTGTGCTAGTGATTTAATGGATCAACTGATAGTATCTAACTTAATGGCTGAAGAAGAAGATATTCCTTTTCTTGGGGTCTATAATGCTTGTGCAAGTTTTGCTTCTGGTGTAATAAGTATAGCAAATATGATTCAAAGTAAGGGAGTAAAAAGAGGTGTCTATATTACTAGTAGTCATAATTTATCTGCCGAAAAACAGTTTAGATTTCCCATTGAGTATGGTGCTGTAAAACCAAAAAGAAGTACTTTTACAGCAACTGGAGCAGTTGGGGTTAGTTTAAATAATACTTCTGGTAAGATAAAAATAATTAGTGCTACTTTAGGTAAGGTTAAAGATTCTTATGTAAAAGATGCTTTTAATATGGGTGGCGTTATGGCAATAAGTGCAATTGCTACTTTTAAAGAGCATTTAAAAAATAGATGTAAAAGTGATGAAGATTATGATTTGATATTAACTGGTGACTTAGGGGCATGTGGAAGTAAAATTTTTAAAAGAGTGCTGAAAAGTGAGGGATATAATTTAAAAAAATATATGGATGCTGGAGAAAATTTTTATAAAAAAATAGATTGTTCTGGAGCAAGTGGACCAACTGTTCTTCCATTATTTTTATTTAATAATATAGTGCATAATAAGAAATATAAAAAAATTCTTTTACTAGCAACTGGTTCACTTCATAGTCCTTTACTTGTTAATCAAAAGATGAGTATTCCTTCAGTAACACATGCATTAGAGATTGAGGTGGTAAGATGATGCTTGTATATTCATTTCTATTTTGTGGCATTATCTGTTTAATTGGAGAGATCATTTTTGATAATAGTAAGCTTACCTTTGGTCATATAACAAGTATGTTTGTTGTAGTTGGAGCTATTCTTAGTATATTTGGAATATATGATAAGATAGCAAGTGTTGTAGGAGTAGGAGCTAACTTACCAATAGTATCGTTTGGTAATTCACTTACAAATGGTGCATATAAGGGTTTTATGAAAGATGGTTTTATTGGACTATTTAGTGGAATGTTAGCAGAAGTTAGTACAGGTGTTGTGGCAGCAGTGGTATTTTCCTTTATATTAATGTTGTTTCTAAAGCCCAAAGACTAATTTGAGCTTTTTAAATTTAGTTAAATAATGTTGCTTTCTAACGCATTTTTAAAAATATTTGCGTTAGAAAGCAACAAATTATAATGCGTTTTATTGACAAAACGTAGGAAAAATGTTATTATTTTCCTATGAAAAGGAAATGATAAAAATGGATAATTATGGAAAAATTTTAAGATTTGCAGAAGAAAACTCTGGTTATATCACATCCAAAGAAGCCAGTAGATTAAATATTAATAGTACTTTCTTATCTAATTTAGTTAATGCGAAGCAATTAGAAAGAGTAGTAAACGGTATTTATAAATTAAGTGATTATCCAGATGATAACCTATATGTATTATCAAATACTTCTAAAAATATTTGCTATTCACATGCAACAGCTTTGTATTTACATAATTTGTCTGATAGAATTCCTCAAATCCTTGATGTCACAGTTCCTTATAATTATAGCGGAAGACTACTAAATGATAGCTCAGTTGATTTACACTACGTAAAAAATGATATTTTCGAGTTAGGAATTATTGAAATTAAAACAATCAATAATTTGACAGTAAAATGTTATGATCTTGAAAGAACCATCTGTGACGTTATTAGAGATAAAGATGAAATGGATAAAGAATTATATTCTAAAGCATTAAAAGAATATGCAAATAGTAAAGATAAAAATATTTTAAAATTAATTAAGTATGCAAAAAAATTAAATGTAGAGAAAGAAGTCGTAGAATTAATGGAGGTTTTGTTATAAATGAATTCTGACAAATTAAATGCAATAATTAAGAAAAAAGCAAATGGTAATAGTAATCTATCTCACCATTTTCATCAAATGTTCTTTTTTGAACATGTCCTTATGAGGTTAGAAAAAAGTGAATATAAAGATAATATTATCTTAAAAGGAGGTGTTTTATTATCATCAATAATTGGTAATGATTTAAGAACTACCAAAGATATAGATGCAACTTTAAAAGGACTTCCTTTAACAATAGAAATGGTAGAAGAAATTTTTAAAGAGATATTATCTATAGAAATTAAAGATAATGTTTATTTTGAACTAGTTTCGATTAAAGATATTCGAATCACTGATGAATATGGTGGGTTTAGACTTAATATAAAAGGTACTTTTTATAAGATAAGAACCAATTTCTTTATAGAGATTACTACTGGAGATATTATTACTCCAAGAGAAATAAAATATAAATATAGTTCAATATTTGAAGATAAAAAAATTAATATTATGGCTTATACAATCGAAACAATAATAGCTGAAAAATTTGAAAGTATTATTAGTAAAAACATTACTACAACAAGAGCTAAAGATTTTTATGATTTATATATGTTAATTGATAATCATAAAGATGAGATTGATAATAGTGTTTTAAAAAGAGCTGTAATAAATACATTTAATAAAAGAAATACTACTTATGATATAAACTTATTTAGAGAAACATTGGAAATACTTGAAAGTAGTGACACACTAAAAAATGTTTTTATGGATTACCAAAGTAAGTTAGTTTATCCGCAAAAAGTAGAGTATAAAAAGACTATAGAAGCTTTAAATTTAATTATTGATATATTAAATAAATAATAAAATATAAAACGTATGAAAAAAGCAATGTTTTTTCTACAAAAAGTCAATGCCCAAGAAATAATACTTAGGTTTTTATTTGCATAAAATTAGTAGGTGATTATATGTTTCATTATGTGGTGCAAAAAAGAATAAAAATTGTTGGAGTATTAATGTTTTTTATTTTTTTAGTAATTATTATTCGTATTTTTTATATTGAAGTCTTTAGTCAGAGTAGGCTTGATGAGCTAGCTAATAGTCTTTGGAGTAGAAATCTTCCTATATTAGCAGATCGGGGAAAGATTACTGACCGTAATGGTGTTGTGCTTGCTGATAATATTACAACAACAAGTCTAGTTGTAGTTCCTGTACAGATTAAAAATAAAGAAGAAGTTGCTAAAAATCTTGCAAGTATTCTTAATACAGATTATTTAAATATATATTCACATTTAACTAAACATACTTCTATTGAAAGAATTCATCCTGAAGGAAGAAGATTATCTTATGATGTTGCTGAAAAGATACGTGTTCTTAATTATGATGGAGTATATTTACTTAAAGAATCTAAAAGATATTATCCTTATAAAGAAATGCTTTCACATGTTATTGGTTATGTTGGTATTGATAATCAAGGGTTAAGTGGTATTGAGTTACTACATGACAAATACTTAAAAGGTACGGATGGTGGTATTAAGTATTATTCGGATGGCAAGGGTTTAAGATTAAATATGAGTGAGGTTTATGATAAACCTGTTAGTGGAAATAATATTGCTCTTACGATAGATGTTAGAGTGCAGGAAGCTATTGAAAGAGAACTTGATAATGTTGTTACTAAGTATAATCCAGAAAATGCACTTATTATGGTTATGAATCCCAATACAGGGGAGATTATTGCAATGAGTAGTAGGCCTAATTTTGATCCTAATAATTATCAGAGTTATGATATAGAAGCGATTAATCGTAATTTACCAATTTGGATGAGTTATGAACCAGGTAGTACTTTTAAGATAATTACTCTTGCTAGTGCGATAAATGAAGGAAAAGTTAATTTGTTTACTGATACATATTATGATGGTGGAAGTATATCTGTTGAAAATGCAAAAATAAAATGTTGGAAGGCTGGAGGACATGGAGCAGAAACTTTTTTAAATGTGGTTGAAAACTCTTGTAATCCAGGGTTTGTTGTGCTTGGACAAAGGCTTGGAACTGAACTTTTATATGATTATTTAAATAAATTTGGTTTTGGTGAAAAAACAGGTATAGATCTTAATGGAGAAGCTAAGGGAATTATGTTTAGTTTAGATAAGATGGGGCCAGTTGAAACTGCGACGACTTCTTTTGGCCAAGGAATAAGTGTTACGCCAATTCAGCAAATAAGAGGAGTTAGTGCCGCGGTTAATGGAGGAAATCTTTACACACCTTATATCGTTAGAAGTATTAGTGAAAGTGAAACTAATGAAATGATTGTGTTAAGTAAGCCAAAGTTTGTTAGGCAGGTTATTAGTGAAGAAACATCTAATCTTGTTAGATATGCGTTAGAAAGTGTTGTTGCTAATGGTACTGGTAAGAATGCTTATATTGAAAATTATAGAGTTGGTGGAAAAACCGGTACTGCTCAAAAAGTAAGTAATGGTAGATATATGGTTGGTAATTATATTTTATCTTTTATTGGAATATTTCCCGCAGATAAACCTGATTATGTAGTGTATGTTGCTGTTAATAATCCAAAGGGTGTTACTCAGTATGGTGGGACAGTAGCAGCTCCTATTGCAAAAAATGTTCTATTAAGTTTGATTGACATTATGGGATATGAGGCTACGCCTAGTGATAAAACAAGAGAATATACATGGCTTGATGAGAAGTATAAATATGTTCCAAGTGTAGTTGGTATGGATTTAGATAGCGCTAAAAAAATGCTTAAAGGTTTTAAAATTGAGTATGCGGGTACTGGGGTAAAAGTTAGTTATCAAGAGCCTCAAAATAGATGGATAAAAGAAACAGGAATTGTAAAGTTGTACTTAGAAGAATAGAAAAATTTGACAAATACGAACAATTGTGGTATTATGAATATGCGATGAAGAGGAAAAGTAACATTAACTCTTATACTAGTGAGTCAGGTATAGTGGAAACTGATTATAAGGTTTTTGTGAAAGAACACCTTTGAGCAAACTACCGAAAGGCTTGTGCTTAGTAGACTAGTTCGGGAAGCAATCCGTTATCTTATTGCTAGGTTTGTTGGAACTGAAAAAAGAGATTACTAATAAATATATATGTATATATAGTAATAAATTAAGGTGGCACCGCGGATACCCGTATTCGTCCTTATTTGTAGGATGATACGGGTATTTTTATATAGAAAAGAGGTGACATTATGAAGTATTTTACTAAAGAAGAGAAAGAAAAATTCTTATTAAGTGATTATCTTAAAATGAGTGATGATATGTTTAAAAAAGAAATATTTAAAGAAAGTGATAGACTTGCAAGAACTAAATATTTAATTGAGGTTTTAGGAGATGCTTACTTAGATATAGATACTTATAAACTTTTTATAAGACAATTTCAAAGTTTTGGGGGACCTTATAGTGTTTTAGTAGATAAAGATACAATTAAAGGTATATATGAAATTTATAAGATGTATCCATTTCTAACTGATAAAGCTTTAGGAAGTATTTGGTACTTATATATAAGAGATTTATTTGAGGAGTATGAACTACCTTATATACTTGAGTTATTTATTAAAACTTATGGTATGAAGGATGATACATTTGAAAAATATTTATCTTATATTGAGAAAAAAGGTAGCGAGCATCAGAAAATGTATGATGAAGATGCTTTAAAAGTAAGTACTCTTCAAGATTATAGTAAGCGCTTTTGCTCCTTTATTGAAAGTTTGATTTTAAGAAAGCATTATACATTTGATAAAGTAACAGAATGTATACCGGAAGCTAGTCTTATAAAAAAGGATGAAGCACATTTGCTTGATATAGAAGAGAAAACACGTATTTTTATGGGTGCATGTTTGCCGGTTAGTTATATCATGGTAGATGAGTTACTTAAGGGTGAATCACTTGAAGAAAGACCAGCATATTATGCAAGCACTGGTTTAAAGGAAGAAGCAACGTTTACTAAAGAAGAATTTTTACAAAGTATAAAAAAGAAAGTGAGATAAAAAAGATATGTCCTACAAGTATCTTAAAAAAATGAGAAAGAAGGATAAAAAATGAAAAAGGAAATTAGTTTATTAAAAAAAATTAAAATGATTGATGATACAAAGAAAATATTTGAAAAACAACTAGAAAAAAGACTATCACTTACAAAAGTAGGTAGTCCATTATTCGTAAGAAAGGATTCCGGACTCCAGGATGATTTATCTGGGGTAGAGACAGCTGTAGGTTTTAAAAGAGATGAGGAGTATTTTGAAATAGTGCACTCTTTAGCTAAATGGAAGAGATATGCTTTAGGTAAATATGGTTTTGAAGTTCATACCGGCCTTTATACGGATATGAAAGCAATTAGAAAGGAAGAAGAACTTGATGATGTTCACTCAATGTATGTTGAGCAGTGGGACTGGGAAAAGGTAATTCTTAAAACAGATAGAACTATTGATTATTTAGAGATGACAGTAAGATCTATTTATAAAGCTTTAAGACAAACAAGTATTTTATTAAAAAAGAAGTATCCGTTTCTAGCTTTAGAACTTCCAAAGACAGTAACTTTTATAACAAGTAGTGAATTACTTTCATTATATCCAGATAAGAGTGCTAAAGAAAGAGAAAGATTAATTACGAAAAAATATGGTGCAGTCTTTATTATGCAAATTGGGGATAAACTTAAAGATGGTTCAGTTCATGATTTAAGAAGTCCTGATTATGATGATTGGGCATTAGATGGGGATTTACTGATTTGGGATAAAGTTCTTGATAAAGAAATTGAGATAACATCTATGGGTATTAGGGTAGATGAAAAGTCTTTGGTAAGTCAGCTAAAAAAAGCAGATGCTGAAGAAAGATTGGACTATCCATTTCATAAAATGCTTATTGAAGGGGCACTTCCTTATACAATAGGTGGAGGTATTGGTCAGTCACGTGTATTAATGCTTTTGCTTGGAGCTAAGCATATTTGTGAAGTTCAGCAATCAAGTTATACTAAAAAATACGAAGAACTTATCAAAGAATATAAGACTCTATAATATATTTAATTGTAAAGGATGTTTTATATTAACACAAAAATGTAAAATTTGTTTACTAAAAAAAATAAAAATAGTATAATGGGTTTGAGGTGAAGGAAATGTTAATATTAGCAAAATCCGTTTTAGGACTGATGCTTGGCTTTGTTTTATCTTTAGTTGCAGCGGTTATTTTAATACCACTTCTAAAGAAACTTCATGTGGGTCAAAGTGTTAGTAAACTTATAAATGAAAGGCATTTAAAGAAAGATGGCACACCAACTATTGGTGGTTTAATCTTTATTATTCCAACGATACTTATTATGCTTATTTTATATTTAAGAGGTAGTATTGAGTTTAATTCTAATTTAATTATCTTGATATTTGTATTTTTGGCATATGGTGCACTTGGATTTATTGATGATTTTTTAAAGGTTAAATATCATAATAATGATGGCCTTAGTATAGGAGTTAAGTTTTTACTTCAAACTGCTATTGCAGTAGTGTTCTATATTATTTATCGTAATAATGGTGGAGATTCTAATTTAGTTATATCATCACTTGGAATTAATGTATCTCTAGGTTGGGCGTTTGGTTTATTTATTTTACTTGTTCTTGTTGGAACGACAAATGCAGTTAATATATCTGATGGATTAGATGGACTTGCTGGAGGTTTAAGTGTCGTTGCAATAATGGCTTATGGTGTTATTGCTTGGGGGTCTAAATGGATTAGTGGTTATCAAGAAATAGCAATATTTGCATTTGTTTTGTGCGGAGCAATTTTAGGTTTCTTAGTGTTTAATACACATCCAGCTAAGGTATTTATGGGTGATACTGGTTCTCTTGCGTTAGGTGGAGCACTTGCAACAATAGCAATTTTAACGAAACATGAACTTTCATTACTTTTAATTGGTGGTGTATTTGTTGTTGAAACTTTATCAAGTGCGATTCAAATTATAGCAATTAGAAAGTTCCATAAAAAGGTGTTCTTAAAAGCACCACTCCATCATCATTTTGAGGAACTAGGCTGGGAAGAGACAGATATCGTTAAATTATTTTGGGTAGTAGGTTTATTCCTAGCAATGATTGGAATTATTTACGGAGTTTGGTTATAAGATATTAGTAGGTGATTATGTGAAAAAAAGCCTACTAATTTTTTTATCTGCAATTTCTTTAGGGATCATTGGTATTTTAATGATTTATTCGGCAAGTAGCATTTGGAGTGATTATAGGTTTGGTGATACTTTTCATTATGTTAAACATCAAGGATTATTTTTTTTAGTTGGTTTAATCGGAATATATGTATTAAGTAGAGTTGATTATAAATTATATAAAAAACACGCTAGTAAGATTCTTTTGCTTTCATTAATTTTATTAGTTCTTGTATTAATCCCGGGAATAGGACAAGTTAGAAATGGTTCTAGAAGTTGGTTTGGGATCGGTGCTTTTGGGTTTCAACCTAGTGAACTATCTAAGCTTGCTTTAATTATATTTACTGCTAAATATTTATCTAATCATGAGAAGGAAGTTAAATTTTTTAGGAAGGGAATAATGCCGATTTTACTGGTTATCTTTCTCTTTTTTGGACTAATCATGCTTGAACCTGATTTTGGTACAGGTATGGTTATTGTTGTTAGTTTAATGTTTATGTTATTTATTACAAATACTAAACTTACTTTTTTTGGTATAATGGGAGTTCTTGGTCTTGGGGGGATAGCAGGGCTTATTATAGTAGCTCCATATAGACTTGCTAGAATATTATCATTTTTAAATCCTTGGAGTGATCCTTTGGGTTCAGGCTTTCAGATTATCCAAAGTTTATATGCAATTGGACCATCAGGTCTTTTTGGCAAAGGCTTTGGTAATTCTATTCAGAAACATTTTTACTTGCCAGAGCCTCAAACGGATTTTATCTTTGCTATTATAAGTGAGGAGTTTGGTTTTATTGGAATATTAGTAATTGCTTTTTTGTTTTTAACTTTATTTTATAATACACTTAAAGTAAGTTTAGAATGTAATGATTTATTTGGAAAATATCTTTCATTTGGGTTAGTTATCTCATTAATTCTTCAGGCTGTTTTAAATATATGCGTTGTTATTGGGCTAGTGCCCGTAACAGGAGTTACTTTACCATTTCTATCTTATGGTGGTTCATCTTTACTAGTTACTATGGCTAGTGTTGGTATTATTCTTAATATAGCCAAAGATAATAAATAATTTTGTACACTATACTATACAAAAAACTGTTCAATAAATATCTTCAAAAACAAAAAGCGGGTGTAAAAAGGTACAAATTTCAATTAAATCCTAGAGAAACATGGCAATTGCACAGTTTTGAAAATTTAAACTTTAAAATGCCAATCAAAGTAATAAAAATATGGTGTAAATTTTATAAAAATAAGTGAATATTTGTTTGCACTTATGATATAATGTTTTCAGGGTGATAAAGATGGAGTATGTAATTATTGGAATGCTAGCTTTAGTTATTATTTTGTTAATAGTACTTATTGCTAAAAAGAATAACAATGAAGAGATAACATTTAGATTAGGTAAGTTTGAAACTGATTTAACTAAAGAAATAGGTGAGTTTAAATATAGTTTTAGTAAAAATATAGAAGAGGATTTTAAAGGTCTTAATGAAGTTATTGAAAGAAGATTGGAATTAATTAGTAATAAAGTTAATGAAAGACTTGATACTAATTTTGAGAAAACTAATAAGACGTTTACTTCGATATTAGAAAGAATTAGTAAGATAGATGAAGCACAGAAGAAGATAGATGGACTATCAAATGATATTATTTCTCTTCAAAGTGTTTTAACTGATAAGAAGACTAGAGGTATCTTTGGGGAGACAAACCTTAACTATATTTTAGATAGTGTATTTGGTGTTAATGATAAGATTTATAGAACTCAGTATACAATGAGTAATGGTTATATTGCTGATGCAATTCTTTTTGCACCGGCACCTTTAGGAACGATAGCAATAGACTCTAAGTTTCCACTTGAACATTATCAAATTATGACTGATATTAAACAAGATAAATCTGTAAGAGATGCAGCCACTAAGGCGTTTAAAGCTGATGTTAAAAAACATATTGATGCTATAAGAACAAAATATATTATTCCTGGTGAAACTGCTAGTGAGGCCATTATGTTTTTACCAGCTGAAGCAATATTTGCGGAGATAAACGCATATCATAATGACTTAATCGAATATTCATATAAATCTAAAGTATGGATCTGTAGTCCAACAACTTTGATGAGTACTCTTACAACAATTGGAATGATCTTAAAGAATATGGAAAGAGATAAATATGCTAAAGTTATTCATGAAGAACTTAATAAGCTAGGGGCTGAATTTACTCGTTACCGTGATAGATGGGATAAACTTTCTAGAAGTTTAAATACAGTGTGTAAAGATGCAGAAGATATTCATACAACAACTGAGAAAATTACTAAGCGTTTTGCTTCAATTAGTAACGTTAATTTAGAACTAGAAAATAAAGAATAAGTGTAAAATCCAATTATTTCCTATAAGTAATTGGTTTTTTTATGATATACTTGTGATATAAGGAGTAGATATAATGGAATTTATTGAATTAAAAGATGTCTATAAAGTATATAAAAATGGTGTTACTGGTCTTGCTGGAGTTAATTTACAAATCAAAAAAGGTGATTTTGTTTTTATAATTGGTTCTACTGCTAGTGGTAAAAGTACCCTTATTAAAACTTTATATAGAGAAGAAAAAGTTACTAAAGGATCTGTTTACGTTGGTGGAGTAAATGTATCTAGACTTAAGAATAATAAAACTTATAAATTAAGAAGAAAGATTGGTATTGTATTTCAAGATTATAAATTACTACCAAAACTTACTGCTTATGAAAATGTAGCATATCCACTAGAGAGTTATGGTATGAGTGCATCAGAAATTAGACCAATGGTTCTTGCTGCACTTAAACAAGTTGGGTTAAAAGATAAGACTAGAAGTTTTCCTCATCAACTTAGTGGTGGTGAGCAGCAAAGAGTTTGTATTGCTAGAGCAATTGTTAATAAACCTAAGTTACTTTTATGTGATGAACCAACTGGTAATTTAGATCCGGAGACAAGTAAAGAAATTATGGATGTTATTGAAAATATTAATAAAGAACTTGGGACAACTGTTGTAATGGCTACACATGATAAAGATATTGTTAATAGAATGAAGAAGAGAGTAGTAGTAGTTTCTAATGGACTTATTGAAGGAGACTACTTGAAAGGAAGTTATAAGGTAAATGAAAGTAATTAGAATAATTGGTAGAAGTATTACTAATGCTGGTAAGAGTATTGCTCGTAATTTTAGTTTAAGTATGGCATCTATTACTTGTACAATCATAACTTTGATATTAGTATCCTTAGGTGTTTTAGTATCTTATAATGTAAATAATATAACTAAAGATATTGAAAAAGAACTTACCATTGTTGTTTTTATGAAAAAAGAAACGACTAAAGAAGAACTTAATAAAACTAAAGATGCACTTAGTAAGATAGATAATGTAGCAGATGTAAAGTATACTTCTAAAGATGATATAAAAAATAATATGGCTAGTGAGTATCCTTCATTTTCTAAGATGATGGAGTCATGGACTGATGTTAATAATCCATTTCAGGACTCATATATAGTTAGTGTTAAGGATGTAAGAGATATTAATGAGACAGTTACTACTATTAAAAATTTAGATAATGTTGATATTGTTAAGTATAGTGAGAGCATGGTAGGTGAACTTATTAATATATTTGATGCTATTAAAACAGGTACTATTTGTTTAGTAGTTGGTCTTGTTCTTGTTACAGCTTTCTTAATTAATAATACTATTAAGATAACTATTTTTTCAAGAAGAAATGAAATAGATATAATGAGATTAGTTGGTACTAGTAATACAGTTATTAAGTTACCATTCTTGTTTGAAGGTTTGTTTATTGGTGTGCTTGGTGCTATAATTCCAATTCTTGTTACAATATTTGGCTATACATATATTTATAATGCAGTATCTTCTCTAGGAACAAGTAATATTTTGAGTATTATTAAGTTAACTAGTCCAGAACTTATTGTATATAAAACAAGTTTATTTATATTAATTATTGGTGCGGTTGTTGGTATGTTTGGTAGTGTTAAAGCCGTTAGAAAGTATTTGACAGTATGAGAAAGAAAATATTAGTTTTAATTATAGCGTTTATTTTATTTGTCCCATATATTAATGTTAGTGCTTCTAGTAGTGCCAATACTATTGCTGAACTTAGAAAAGAGATTGCGGCTTTAAAAGCTAAGAAGAAGGCACAAAATAGTGCTAAGAGTCAGACACAAAGTCAGATTAATGCTACAACTAATTCATTAAATAAAACGAAAGATGAGATTACTGAGGGAAGAAAGCAAATAGAAGAAGCAAAGGTTCAGGTTGAAAAACTTAATAAAGATATTAAAGATGGGGAAGAAAATATTAAGAATTTGCTTAATTCTGAACAAATAAGTAGTGCTGATAATGCTTATTTAGATTATATATTTAAAGCAGAGAGCTATGCTGACTTTGTTTATAGATATACTATTATTAAACAAGTTATAGATTATAATAAAGATCAGATTGCTTTATGGCAAGATAAAATAAGTGATAATGAACAGTTACAAGTAGATTTAGCAAATAAAGAAGTAGAACTTAATAATAAAGTGGCTTCTTATGAAAGTGATATTGATAAATTAGGAAATAAATTAAGTGAGTATTCTGATATAGTTATGGATATTCAAGATGAAATTGATTCAACACAGGAACTTTTAAATTATTATGTTAATTTAGGTTGTGGGGAGAATCAAAATATTTATGAGTGTATATCTGTTAAAGGTGATACAACATTTAGAAAGCCTTTAGTAAAGGGAACTATTACTAGCTATTTTGGTTATAGAATTAATCCTTTAACTGGTAAAGGAACTAAATTCCATAGTGGTACTGATATTGGTGGTAATGCAGAGGGAACTAAGGTTTATGCAACAGCGAATGGTACAGTTGGTAAGATAATTAGAAAAGCTAGCTGTGGTGGTAATCAGGTTTATGTATGGCATACTATTGGTGGTAAGAAATATACAAGTTTATATATGCATTTATTAACAATTAATGTTAGTATTGGTGATAAGGTTGACTCTAATACAGTAGTTGGTACTGTAGGTGGTGGTAGAGGCACATGGGCTTGGGAGACTTGCTCTACGGGAGCACATCTACACTTTTCGGTAGCAACAGGTTGGTATGGAGATAAAAATTCTTATTTATCATATAGTAGTTTCTTAGCACATTTAATTGATTCTAAAGATGTAGCTAAATTACCAGACAAAGGTAAATGGTGGTATTCTAGATAATACCACTTTTTTATATATTAATTTTAATAATGCTTTAAACAGAATATATATTTTTGACAATAGCATAATACTATGTTATTATTAGTATGTAAGCAAGGAAACTTGCATAAAATAAAAAAGAGGAACATTTGATTTTGCTTGCGAATGTCGCCTCTAATTAATTGAGTGACACTCTGTCAATGTTGAAGAGTGTCTATTTTTTTATCGCTAGTACCAATAAGGTA
>ERZ857629.1046-NODE-1046-length-33398-cov-12.451969_pt1 | contig 33398 bp, 22 predicted proteins | sample MGYA00519700_ERZ857629 | MGnify/ENA primary metagenome ERZ857629 (study PRJEB31778, sample SAMEA3449351) | human gut metagenome | biome: human gut; feature: human-associated habitat; material: faeces | place: United Kingdom | collected 2010/2012 ... | reverse complement strand
GCTTCTTTTCAAACCGCCGAAATTGTTGAAATTAAGTCAGGAGTCAGAAGTTAAGAATTCAGAAGTTAAGCCGTATGCTTTAAGAATCATAGGAGGTCGAGCGTCCCGCTCGACAACACAACGCAAACAAATACATTATGAATTATGAATTCTTAATTATGAATTGTTTGGACGGTGTTGTCGAGCGGGACGCTCGACCTCCTATGGTTACCTGTCTCCATAAGAAGCAAAGGTAATGGCTTAACTTCTTAACTCCTGACTCCTTAACTCCTGACCCCTAACTCCTAATTCCTAATCCCATCCCTCCTCCAGCATCACCGCCTCATTATGGTCGTTGAGATACAGGCGTGTGCCGAGACGGTAGGAGGGACAGGTGAGCGAGAGACTGTCGGCACACGCCTTGGTGCGTATGCCGGCGATGGAGAGCATTGTGGGGAAGATTGATGCGCTGCTCTGCACACCCTTTGCGGTGTTGCCCTGCATGGCTTTCACCACCGAGGGGTGCCGACGGGCGTATTCGGGCGATGTCCATGCAATGAGAGGCACATCGGTGTCGTAGGCAGAGGGGCGTGGCGAGGCATGGAGGAAGAGACGGCGTGCGTCGTCGAAGATGTTCTCGCCGTGGTCGCTGGTGTAGAGCATGGCGGCGGCACAATGCTGCTTGCCGAGCATGGCGATGACGGAAGCCAGGATATGGTCGGTCTGTACGATGGTGTTGTCGTAGGCGTTGATGAGGAAGGGGCGGTTTTCGGGCTTGGCGTCGGTGGGTGCGTCGGGGAGGAAGCGTGCCCGACTGCGCGGATAACGGTCGCGGTAGTTGAAGTGCGAACCGTAGGTGTGGAGCACAATGAAGAGTTTGCGGTGTCCCTCTGCGAGCACCTTCTTCATGTAGGGCAGCAGACGCTCATCGCTGAAGGTGGTGTCGTGGCGTGCCGCGGCAGTCTCGCGTATGAAGACGGCAGTGTCCGCCTCCTCGCCGAGTAAGTCGATGTAGGAGTGGTTGCGCAGCTGGTTGGAGACGAAGACGGTGTGGAAACCCGCCTCACGGAATGCGGCGATGATGCCTTTCTCACGGTAGAGGCGGTCGTGGCAGGCAGCATCGGCGGCGGTGAGGAGCATAGGTACGCTTTTATGCGTGGTGTTGCTCTGCGAGGTGACATTGCGGAAGACGAGGAGTCCGTCGGTACGGCTGAGTTCGGGATTGGTGGGGCGTGGGTAGCCGTAGAGCTGCCAGTTGCGCGAACGCGATGTCTCGCCGACGACGAGGACATAGACTTCCGCCGAATCCCGGTCGTGCGTGGATCGCGCGCCGAAGGTGAAGTCGGCCACACGCTCCCTGTAAGTGGCGGAGAGGTGGCTCTCGTTGATGGCGAGTGCGAGGTTGTAGAACACGTTTACGGGGTAGAGGTTGTCGGCGATGCTGTAAGAACGCGTTTTCCTTTCGTCTGAGGCTTTCGGCGACACAGCATAGCAAAGCAGCACGGCGAGGACGCCTGCGCCCGTCAGAACGGACGAGAGGCGGCGCAGACGCAGCATCTGCTGCCGCGGCATGGTGATGTGGCGCGCCCACTGCCATGCGGCGATGGCGAGCAGGGGCAGATAGAGAATGAATACGCCGGCGACGGCAGGGACGAGGTTGTCGAGGAGTTCCATGGCTTCACCGGGGTTTGTCGTGACGAGGTTGAGGAACATATCGACGGCTATCACACCTCCTCCGAAGAGATAGACGAGCACCATCTGGAAGGCGGCGAAGAAGACTATGGGGAAGAGAATCCACACTGTCCGCCCCGTCTTGCGGGAGAGCGACATGGCGAGGGAGTAGGCACCCAGCAGCAGAACGATGCCAGCGAGGCACGCAAGGAGCGGCATACGCTCGGTGAAGCAGAGCGTGATGTTGGGCACGAGGAGTGCCGCCACGCAGTAGGTGTGAAGGAAACGGGGGGAGGGTATGGGATTTTTCATTATTGAATGGATTTTTTTAGGAGTTAGAGAAGTTAAAGGAGTTAGAGAAGTTAGAGCCATTACTTTTGAGAACTGATGTTTTTTTAAAGGAGGAGTTAAGAAGTTAAGGAGTTAAGAAGTTAAGCCATTACCTTTGAGAACTGATATTGGCGGCAAAACCTAATTATGAATTATGAAGCAGCAAAGGTAATGGCTTTAACTTCTTTAACTTCCTCTAACTTCTTTAACTTCGTCTAACTTCTTTAACTTCTCTAACTTCTTCTAAACTAAAACGCCTCATTTATATTAAAGATGAACCCGCTCTGTCCGCCCTTTCCCATGCCGTAGTCGAGGCGGACATTCACGTTTTTCTTGAATTCCCAGCGGTAGCCGATGCCGTAGCATGGGAGGATGTGCTTCATTTCTATCGCCGAAAAGCGGGGGAAGACGGTGCCGGCACCTGCCCACAGCACCATGCCGTTGCGCTTCCAGATGTGCTGCCGCAGCTCTATCTGCGCCTCCATCTTGTGCTTGTCGCGGTAGCGTCCCTCGTAATAGCCGCGCATTGAGTAGCTGTTGCCGAGGAGAGCCATCATGCCCCATGAGGGATTGCCGAAGTTGAGCGTGGTGCGGAAGTCGGCGGCGAAGGTGCATCCTTTCCACACGGGGATGTAGCCGCTGGTGCGGAGGTCGGTGGTGGAGAAGGCGAAGGTGTTGCCGAGCCATGTGGGACGGAACATCTGCTGCAAGGAGAGATACACTCCGTGCTTCGGTGCGGTGAGGTTGTCGCGCGTGTCGTAGAGCAGTGTCGCGCCCACACCGAAGTTGAGTGTGCGGCGGGGCTGACCGTTGAAGAGTTCGGGGCGTTGTATTTCGCGGGCTATAACGTAATCGACGGCGACGGTGGGACCCACGAAAAGGCCGTGGGCGGTGCGCAGCAGCCAACTCACCTTCATCTGCGCCTGCCAGCGTTTCATGTCGCTCCGGTTGGCATCGTCGTTGCCCATGTCGTAGCCCATGCCCCAGAACTTGCAGGGGAAGGAGTAGAAATAGACGGTGTGGTCGATGCGCTGGCGGTCGTCGGGGAAGATGTGTGTGCCGCGCACACCGAGCATGTAGAAGCCCACGGTGCTGACATCGCCGAAGAGCGACACGTTGCTCGGCGGCTGTATGGTGTCGTTTGGGTCGTGACGGTAGAGTCCGGCGGCGACGAGACCTATGCCGAACTTGGTGTCGGTGCTGTAATGCGGGCCGCCGATGACGCTGAAGTCGAAACGCTTGTTCTTCTTCTCCTTGTTGGCATCGTTGAAGTAGTCGAGGAAACGGGTGACTATGCCTCGCTTCTTAGGCTGCTGCAAGGAGTCGGAAACCTCCTGTGCCTGCATCGTGAGCGAGGCGAGAAGGAGGGCAAGGGGTAAGAGGTGTCTCATAGTGAAATGAATGTTTTGCTCTGTTGCGTGAGTGTGTTACGGGGAATGTATTGGGGTGGCGGCGTGCGGGGCGGTGCGTCAGAGGTCGTACACCAGTGCCACGTTGTCCACCCAGAAGGTGTTGCCCACGGTGCCGACGTATGCTCCGCCGTGACTCGACGAGAACTGCAGCACGAGGTGTGTGGGCTTCTCGTCGGCGTGCGCCCATCCCGTCTCGTGCACGGGTACGCTCTTGCCCTTGCTGTTGCGGGCGTAGTCGGTGGAGCGCAGACCCATGGTGGCGGCGTCGTAGAAGGACTTGTGGGATATGTCGCCGTAGTGAATCTCGTAGGTGGCGCCGTCAATCCAGCCGTCGGTGGACTTACCGTACTTCACCACCATCGTACCCACACGCTTGGCGGTGATGTTGCCCTTGGCGTCCTCGGTGCGCTTCTGGAGGAAGAGGACGGTGATGCAGTAGTCCTTTCCCGGCACGGTGCCTGCCTTGCTGAAGCCGGTCTGGCGCACACGGTGTGGAGTTCCGGGGGCGGCGATGCGGTAGTCGTAGCGCAACGCCTTAGGCCTCTGAGTGAAAGGAATGCCCCAGTTGATGGCCTTGGGACCGTCCTTGGTGCCGGTGATGGGTTCGTGCACGTCGCCGAGGAAGAGCGAACCGGCGGCAAGCACCTTGATGTTCATCATGCCGAGCACCTTGCATGTCTCTATGTGGGTGGTCATCTTGGCGCAGTAGCCGCTGCCGCGGCGGTCGCGATAGACGGAGTTGTTGGTCTTCACCACGCCCATCACCTTCGCCATGACATTGCTTGTGCCCCAGGGCGAGCCTCCGAGGTTGTGGTAGGGGTTGTTGCCTTTGACCGAATGTGAGGGTCCCACTTCGTAGAGGGTCTTTGTATTGCCTCCGATTACTGCCGACTCATGTATGGAGCGGAGCACCCATGTGTCCATGTTGCCGTACTTGATGGGGACAACCTTCTCCCCGGCTTTGGCATCGAACGATGCTGCCATGAGCATGAGGGCGATGATGATGGAATGAATTTGCATTGTTGTCTGAGTTTTGAATTGCCGTCCAACGTTCGTGATGAACTGCTGAACGACTTCCGTTATTATCCTTGTTTTATTCCGAGATGTATGTTTCATCCACGTTTCAGTGTGCGCAAAGTTATAATAAAAGCGGCAAACGGGAATGTGTTTTTATATTAAAAATTTCCCATTTGTCGCTTATTTTAAGACATTTAAAGACTTCACTGTTCTGAATTTCCTACAAAATGTCTGTTATGTTTTTGCTTGTAGGAAGGCAGGGGGAAGAAGTTAAGGAGTCAGAAGTTAAGAAGTTAAGCCATTACCTTTGCTTCTTATGATTGGCAAAGCATACGGCTTAACTTCTGAATTCTTAACTCCTGACTCCTCAAAGCATACGGCTTAACTTCTGTATTCTTAACTCCTGACTTCTCAAAGCTAATGGCTTAACTTCTGAATTCTTAACTCCTGTATTCTTAAGAAGAACGGAATCAATCCTTTCCCGTCATCAGCTGCACGGCTTTCCGCACAATATGGCTTTCTTCGTTCACTATGCAGAAGTACTCATCCATGTCCCAGATGTCGCGGGCGACGAGGGCTTTGAAGTGGAGTGCGAGCTGGTAGCGTGTAGCTTTGAGTTCGGCATCGTCGGCAGGTTTCACTTTCTGGCGTTCTGCCTCGGCTATCATGGAGTCGATGCGGGCTTCGGGCGCATGGTAACTGCGCACGAAGTCGTCGAAAGAGGCGTATTTGTTTTTGAGTTCTGCGCGGTGGTCATCGACATATTTCAGTGTCGTCGTAACCAAGATGTTGCGCACGACTATCTGCCGGTAGAACTTGGTGAACTGCGTTGTATCGAGTGGTACGAAGTAGTCGGGCATGATTCCGCCGCCTCCATACACCGTGCGGTGGCGTCGAAGGGTCTGGCATTTGAGCGAATCGGCGAAGTGTATGCTGTCGGCGGAGTAGAGTTCGCCGTGCTTGAAGCGTTTTTCTATGTCCTGAGCATAGTCTTCGCGTGCGCCTTTCTCGTAGGGTTTCTGTATGCATCGTCCTGCCGGCGTGTAGTAATGCGCCACGGTTAGGCGTATCATGGAGCCGTCGTCGAACTCGATGGGTCGCTGCACAAGGCCTTTTCCGAATGAGCGACGCCCCACGACGGTGCCTCGATCCTGGTCCTGTATGGCTCCGCTGACAATCTCGGCTGCCGATGCCGTATATTCATTGACGAGTACCATGACCTTGCCTTTGAGCAGACGGCCGTTGCCGCGAGCACGATATTCGTGTCTGCCGGCACGCCGTCCCTGCGTATAGACGATGAGGTCGTTCTTCTGCAAGAACTCATTGGCTATCTCGACAGCGGCTTGAAGGTAGCCTCCGCCGTTGTCCTGAAGGTCGAGGATGAGGTCGCGCATACCTTTTTTCTCAAGCGAATCGACGGCAGTCATAAACTCCTTGTAGGTGGTTGCGCCGAAGTTTCCTATGCGTATGTAGCCCACATGAGGGCGTATGATGTAGGCAGCATCGAGCGATTTCACGGGTATGCGGTTGCGCACGACGGTGAAGTGCATGAGTTCGGGCACTCCGCGGCGGCGTATGCCTATATCGACGCTGGTGCCACGCGGCCCTCTGAGGCGGCGCATGATGTCGGTGCGGTTCATCTTCACGCCGGCGATGGTGGTGTCATTGACGGTGATGATGCGGTCGCCGGCGCATATTCCCACCTTTTCCGACGGACCTTTGGTGACGGTCTGTATCACGAGGAGCGTGTCGTCCACCATGTTGAACTGCACGCCGATACCGTCGAACGAGCCTTGCAGCGGTTCGTTCATTGCCTTTGTCTCCTTTGCCGTGGTGTAGGAGGAGTGGGGGTCGAGATTTTCGAGCATTCCTCTTATGGCGTCTTCGGAGAGTTTTTGCTCATCGACGGAATCGACATAGAGGTTGCTTATCGCCATTTCGGCTATCTGGAGTTTGCGCAGTGGGTTGATGCTCTGCGCGAAAACCGCCCCGACAGCAGTCAGGACGAGCAGTGTGATGATGCTGTTCTTCATTTCCTTTGTGTGTTATGTCTGTGGCAGTGGTGCCTGCGGGGCGGTTCAGTCGTCGAGGGTCTCGTCGTCGGGCAGGTCTTCCTCCACGACGAGGTTGTCGATGATGAAGTTCTGACGCTCCATTGTGTTCTTTCCCATGTAGTATTCGAGGAGTTTCTGCACCTGGTCGGTCTTGTGCAGGGTGACCTGCTCGAGGCGCATGTCGGGGCCTATGAAGTGTACGAACTCGTCGGGCGAAATCTCTCCGAGACCTTTGAATCGTGTTATTTCGGGGTCGGGTCCGAGGCTCTGTATGGCCTTGACGCGCTCGTCGTCGGAGTAGCAGTAGCGCACGACGAAGTCGCTCTTCTTCTCTTTTCCCGTGAGGCGTGCGTCGGCTTCGGCCACCACTTTCTTGTCCTTTATCTTCGTGCGGCGGTTGCGCACACGGAAGAGTGGTGTCTGCAGGACATAGACATGACCTTTCTTTATGAGGTCGGGGAAGAACTGCAGGAAGAAGGTGATGATGAGAAGGCGTATGTGCATGCCATCGACATCGGCATCGGTGGCTACTATCACCTTGTTGTATCTGAGCGAGTCGAGCCCGTCCTCGATGTCGAGTGCTGCCTGAAGGAGGTTGAACTCCTCGTTTTCATACACCACTTTCTTCGTGAGTCCGTAGCAGTTGAGTGGTTTTCCGCGCAGCGAGAAGACTGCCTGCGTGTTCACGTCGCGGCTCTTGGTGATGGAACCGCTTGCCGAGTCGCCCTCAGTGATGAATATGCTCGACTCTTCCTTACGGTCGTTCTTGGCGTCGGAGTAGTGTATGCGGCAGTCGCGGAGCTTGCGGTTGTGGAGGTTGGCCTTCTTGGCGCGCTCGCGTGCTATCTTGGTGACTCCTGCCATGGCCTTGCGTTCGCGCTCGCTCTCGGTGATTTTCTGCTGCATTGTCTCCGCCACATCGGTGTGGATGTGCAGGAAGTTATCGACTTCGCGCTTGATGAAGTCGCCCACATACTTGTTGATGCTCTCGCCGCCGGGTGCCATCTGCAGTGAACCGAGCTTGATTTTCGTCTGGCTCTCGAACATGGGTTCCTCCACGTTGATGGCTATCGCCGCCACGAGTCCGTTGCGTATGTCGGTGTATTCGTAGTTTTTCGAGAAGAATTCCTTCACCGTGCGGGCTATGTGCTCCTTGAACGCGCTCTGGTGTGTGCCTCCCTGTGTGGTGTGCTGTCCGTTCACGAACGAGTGATACTCCTCGCCATACTGGTTGGTGTGTGTGAAGGCTATCTCTATGTCGTCGCCCTTTATGTGGACGATGGGATAGAGAGGGTCGGTGGTCATGGTGTCGGTGAGGAGGTCGGCGAGACCGTTGCGCGACACAATGCGGCGACCGTTGTGCATGATGGTGAGCCCGGAGTTGAGGTAGGTGTAGTTGCGCAACATCGTCTCCACGATGTCGTCGTGGAAGGAGTAGCCGGTGAAGAGCGTGGGGTCGGGCTCGAAGAAGATGTAGGTACCCGTCTCGTCGGCCGACGGCTGTGTGGTGTCGCTCTTGAGTTCACCGCGCTCAAACTGCAATGTGCGCACCTGCCCGTCACGGTAGGAGCTGACGGTGAAGTGTGCGCTGAGAGCATTGACGGCCTTGACACCCACACCGTTGAGTCCGACACTCTTCTTGAATGCCTTGGAGTCGTACTTTCCTCCGGTGTTGAGCACGCTCACTGCCTCGACGAGTTTGCCTTGCGGTATGCCGCGTCCATAGTCGCGCACGCCGACACGGAGGTTGTCGTCGATGTCGATTTCAATGCGTTTGCCGGCGTTCATCTTGAATTCGTCGATGGAGTTATCGACAACTTCCTTGAGGAGGACGTAGATGCCGTCCTCTGGGAGGTTGCCGTCGCCGAGGCGTCCGATGTACATACCCGGACGAGTGCGCACATGCTCCATGTCGGAGAGGTGGCGTATGTTGTCGTCGGTGTATTGGACGGTGGGCTGGATGGTTTCTTCTGACATTGTGGTGATGGGTTGTGTTATGGGGTTCTCCGTTTCATGCGCTTTCCGCGAAGGCCTCACGGGCGTTGCGGCGTGCTTCTAAGCTTTTATATCCTTGCGGTAGCAGCGGCGGCGCTTGTGGTTCTCGCGCTCGAGGTACTGCCACTGTCCCTGCACTTTCTCGTTGGTCTCCATCTCGACATTGGTCTCGCCCCATTCGAACTTGTACTTCTGGTAGTAGGGGATGAGGTCGTAGAAGAGGAGCGCGTTGGCTCCCTTGGCACGGTATTCGGGCAGGACGCCGACGAGGAGCAGGTCGACAATCTTCGTACGGTGCATCTTCAAGGCACGCAGCAGGTGCCACCAGCCGAAGGGGAAGAGGCGTCCGCGGCGGCACTTCTGCAGGGCGCGGGAGAGCGACGGCATGGTGATGCCCACGCCGACGAGCTTATGGTCGGGCGTGTTCCAGTCCTCGATGAGGGTGACGAGATTGAGGTCGAGCAGCGGGAGGAATGTCTTGATGTAGTGGTCGATCTGCTGCTGCGACAGCTCGGAGTAGCCGTAGAGGTCGTGGAAGGTGGCGTTGATGACGCCGAAAATCTTCTGACCGTAGCCGTCGGGACCGAAAATCTCGTTGCGGCGGAGCTTCTTTATGTGCAGGTTGTAGCGTTTCTGTATCATCTGCGCCACCTTGCTGTACTTCTCAGGCATCTGCTCGGGGACATAGAGCTTGTACTCCACATAGTCGTTGTCCTTCTCCCAGCCACCCATGTGCTCCATGTGCTCGGGGTAGTAGGGATAGTTGTATATGGTGGGCATGGTGCCGAGCTGGTCGAATCCCCATGTCAGCATGCCTTCGGGGTCCATGTCGGTGAAGCCGAGAGGGCCCACCATCTCCGTCATGCCGTTGGCTCGGCCGTAGTCCTCAACCGCATTGAAGAGGGCCTCGGACACTTCGTGGTCGTCGATGAAGTCGAGCCAGCCGAAGCGCACGCTCCTGCGGTCCCAACGCTCGTTGGCGCGGTGGTTGATGATAGCCGCCACGCGTCCCACGACCTTGCCGTCGCGCAGGGCAAGGTAGCACTCGGCGTCGCTGAACTCGAACGCGGGATTCTTGTCCTTGCTGAAATTCTTCACCTCGTCGGAATAGAGGTTGGGCACATCGTAGGGATTGTCCTTGTAAAGGTCGTAATGGAATTCGATGAAAGCGTCGAGTTCGCTACGCGTCTCCACCTTCTTAATTTCTATTGCTGACATTCTTATAATGGTTTTGTTTTCTCGTGCATAAACGCCCGCTGCGGCATACTTTCGGCGCACCGGGGCGTCGGGGCGTTTGTCTCCAATTTTACAAAAGTACGGAAAATCGGCCTAACTTGCAAAAAACGTGCGCGTTTTTTTACCTCCATGCAGTTTTTGGCGCATTTCGGGACACAATATCCAGCGTTTGCAAACAAGGCTTCTTTGCTCTCCAAACAAGCCTTGTTTTGGCTGCAAGGAAGCCTTGTTTGGAGAGTAAAGAAGCCTTGTTTGGAAAAGCAGGGAAATAGAGGTGTAAAAGAGCAGGAATGCAGGGGGAGTTGAAGAGGTTTTTTAAGGAGTTAAAGAAGTTAAAGGAGTTAAAGAAGTTAAAGCCAAATGCTTTGCTAATTCTCACTTGACGACACTGCGCAACGTAGTTCATTATGAATTATGAATTCTTAATTATGAATTGGCAATGTAGGAGGTCGAGCGTCCCGCTCGACAACACAAAGCAGGTCTGCTAATTATGAATTATGAATTCTTAATTATGAATTATTTGGATGGTGTTGTCGAGCGGGAATTGGCAAAGCATTTGGCTTTAACTTCTTTAACTTCTTTAACTCCTTTAACTCCTAAAAAGAAAAAACGGATGTGAAGCACCTTTCGATGCGACACATCCGTCTATCATTTTTTAGATACGATATTGTTTTCCAGAACAATTAATCGGCGAGCTTTGCCTTGATGAACTCGCGGTTGAGGCGAGCGATGTTGGCGATAGACTCGTTCTTCGGGCATTCTGCCTCACACGCACGGGTGTTTGTACAGTTACCGAATCCGAGCTCCTCCATCTTGGCAATCATTGCCTTGGCACGCTTGGCTGCCTCAGGACGTCCCTGCGGCAGGAGTGCGAGCTGGCTCACCTTAGAGCTTACGAAAAGCATTGCTGAACCGTTCTTGCAAGCAGCCACGCAGCAACCGCAGCCGATACATGTAGCGCAGTCCATTGCCTCGTCGGCGTCTTCCTTCGGGATGAGGATGGCGTTGGCATCCTGAGGCTGTCCGGTGCGAACGCTAACATAGCCGCCGGCCTGCATAATCTTGTCGAAAGCGGTGCGATCGACCATACAGTCCTTGATTACGGGGAATGCAGCCGAACGCCACGGCTCAACTGTGATTACATCACCGTCGTTGAACTTGCGCATGTAGAGCTGGCATGTGGTAGCACCCTGGTTAGGTCCGTGGGGATGACCGTTGATGTAGAGTGAACACATACCGCAGATGCCCTCGCGGCAGTCGTGGTCGAATACGAAAGGCTCGTTGCCTTCCTCGATGAGCTGCTCGTTAAGGATGTCGAGCATCTCAAGGAATGAGGTATCCGTAGGGATATCCTTCATCTCGCGTGTGTCGAAGTGGCCCTTGTCCTGAGGACCGTTCTGACGCCAATATTTCAGTGTGAATGATATGTTTGCCATAATTTTTATTAGTTCTTATAGTTACGTGTCTGTACCTTGATTGCCTCGTATTCGAGCGGTTCCTTGATGAGTTCAGGAGCAGTCTCGTCGTTGCCCTTGTACTCCCAGCAGCCTACGTAGAAGAAGTTCTCGTCGTCGCGCTTTGCCTCGCCCTCTTCTGTCTGATGCTCCTCGCGGAAGTGTCCACCGCAAGACTCCTCGCGTGAGAGGGCGTCGTGTGCGATGAGCTCACCCATGAGGATGAAGTCGCGGAGGTGGATAGCCTTGTCGAGCTCGACATTGAGTCCTTCCTTGCTTCCGGGGATGAAGAGGTTGGTGTTGAACTCCTTGCGGAGCTTGTTGATGAGCTCGATGCCTTTCTCGAGACCCTCCTTTGTACGGCCCATACCTACATGTTCCCAGAGGATGTGGCCGAGTTCCTTGTGGAGAGAATCGACAGAACGCTTGCCCTTGATGTTCATGAGGCGGTCGATCTCAGCCTGAACGCCCTTCTCGGCCTCTGCAAACTCAGGCAGATCGGTAGAGAGGTGCGGCCAGATAGCCTGGTCGGCGAGGTAGTTCTGGATGGTGTAAGGCAGCACGAAGTAGCCGTCTGCCAAGCCCTGCATAAGTGCTGAAGCACCGAGACGGTTGGCACCGTGGTCGGAGAAGTTGCACTCGCCGATGGCGAACAGACCGGTAATGGATGTCTGGAGCTCGTAATCAACCCAGATACCACCCATAGTGTAGTGGATGGCAGGATAGATCATCATCGGGTTGTAGTACTTCACGCCGTTGATTTCGTTGGCGAGCTCGCCCGGATTAACGTCGGTAATCTCCTCGTACATGTCGAAGAGGTTGCCGTAACGCTGGCGGATAACGTCGATGCCGAGACGGTTGATTGACTCAGAGAAGTCGAGGAACACGGCCAGACCGGTGTTGTTCACGCCGAAGCCCTTGTCGCAACGCTCCTTGGCAGCGCGTGAAGCCACGTCGCGGGGAACGAGGTTTCCGAAGGCAGGATAGCGGCGCTCCAAGTAGTAGTCGCGGTCTTCCTCAGCGATGTCGGAGCCCTTCTTTGTGCCGGCCTGCAATGCCTTGGCGTCTTCGAGCTTCTTCGGAACCCAGATACGGCCGTCGTTACGCAACGACTCTGACATAAGTGTGAGCTTTGACTGCTTGTCGCCGTGAACGGGGATACATGTCGGGTGGATCTGAACATAGCAGGGGTTTGCGAAATATGCACCCTTGCGGTAGCACTGAACGGCTGCCGTACAGTTGCAACCCATAGCGTTTGTGGAGAGGAAGTAAGCGTTTCCGTAACCGCCGGTAGCGATAACGACAGCGTTTGCAGAGAAGCGTTCGAGCTTACCACTGATGAGATTCTTGGCGATGATACCACGAGCGCGGCCATCAACGATTACCACATCCTCCATTTCATAGCGTGTGTAGAGCTGCACGCGGCCTGTGCTCACCTGCTTTGACAGCGCGGAGTAGGCGCCGAGAAGCAGCTGCTGGCCTGTCTGACCCTTTGCATAGAATGTACGCGAAACCTGAGCGCCGCCGAAAGAACGGTTGGCAAGCATGCCGCCGTACTCGCGTGCGAAAGGAACACCCTGCGCAACGCACTGGTCGATGATGTCGTTAGACACCTCGGCAAGACGGTAAACGTTGGCTTCGCGGGCACGGTAGTCGCCGCCCTTCACTGTGTCGTAGAACAGACGGTAAACGGAGTCGCCGTCGTTCTGGTAGTTCTTGGCTGCGTTGATACCTCCCTGCGCTGCGATAGAGTGTGCGCGACGGGGAGAGTCCTGGATGCAGAAGTTAAAAACACGGAAGCCCATTTCGCCGAGGCTGGCTGCTGCCGAAGCACCTGCAAGACCTGTTCCTACGACGATGATGTCGAGCTTGAGTTTGTTCTTGGGGTTCACCAGACGCTGGTGAGCTTTATAGTTGGTCCACTTCTCGGCCACTGGGCCTTCAGGGATTCTTGAATTAATAGTCTTTGCCATAATCAAATTATGAATTCTAAATTATGATTTGTGAATTAGCAGCAGAGGCTCGGCGCACAGCCAAGTGCGAAAGCTATTACTACCACGAGGAAACCGAGGACGAGAAGGGTGGAGTAAACCTGACCGATGACCTTCCAACGGTTGAACCATACCTTGCCGTTCCAGCCGAATGTCTGCATTGCGCTCCAGAAACCGTGTGAGAGGTGGAACCAGAGGGCTACGAGCCATACGATGTAGAGCACTACGAATACCGGGTTCTTGAAGGTCTCCTTGATCCACTCGAAACCGTCTGCCGGACCATGGATGCCCTCGAAGCCGAGAAGCTCTGCGAACATCATGTTGTACCAGAAGTTGAAGAGGTGGAGCAACAGACCGAGCACTACGATGATGCCCAGAACGAGCATGTTCTGCGATGCCCACTCTACGCCCTTAGGCTTTGCTGTAACCTCGTAACGAGAGTTGCCACGGGCTGCGCGGTTCTGCATCGTGAGCCAGAATGCGTAAACGATGTGCAGGACGCAGAGGGCTGCAAGACCCATTGTTGCTACTACGGCATACCAGTTGGCGCCAAGGAACTCACAAATCATGTTGTAACCTTCTCCTGAGAAGAGAGCGACAACATTCATTGACATGTGGAATGTCAGGAATAGAACAAGTGCGACGCCGGTGAGAGCCATCACTACCTTTCTACCGATTGATGAATTGATTAACCACATAAATGATTTGAAATTTAAATTATTAATTGATAAAATTATTGATATTTTTTGGGTTCGACAAAGGGGCGTTGCGGAGGGCTTTCCGATAGTAGTAGTGGGGCGCTCGGAGGGGTCTTTGCATAGTTTTTTAGGGTGTCTCTTCGCGCGTATACTATTTAATAGGTAGAGCCACATCGTTTCAAGTTGCAAAAATACTGAAAATTGATGATAAATCAAATTATTTCACATCAAAAATCGATTTTATTTCTTAATTTTGCGAACATAAAAGGATGCACGACGTAAACCCACTGTGTATTGCAGCGCAATCTTCACGGTTTACTTCCTCACACCAAGTCGTCGGACAGCGGACGGAATCTGATCGGACGGCGGACGGAATCTAATTGGACGGCGAACGGAATCCGATCGGACGGCGGACGGAATCCGATCGGACGGCGGACGGAATCCGATCGGACGGCGGACGGAATCTGATCGGACGGCGGACGGTATCTGATCGGACGGCGGACGGTATCCGCCAGGGGGTGCAGCTGTCTCAGCTGCACCAACAAAGCAGACAGACACGTTCGCTCGGTTGATGCACTTCTTACTCGGTTGGTGCGCTTATTGTTCGGTTGGTGCACTTGAGACAAGTGCACCCCCTAAGAGGCGCCAACATCTGTGTAGATCTGTGAAATCCGTGGGACTCATCCTAAGCAAGAGTGAGTTCCGTGGAGCTGCTGGCAGGGGGTGCAGCTGTCTCAGCTGCACCAACCGAGCAAGCGGAGAGAGTATTCCCACAGAATACGCGGAACACACAGAACCGTCTGGCGGAGATGTGCCGCCCACAGATAGGCACAGATGCGCACAGATTAGGAGGGTATGGCATCCCTGTCATACAAACGCCACCAACCGAGCAAACGACTAACACGGGCAGTGCTAATCGTAGGAGGCTACGGCATTCCTGCCGTAGCCATAGCAACATGACATACAGTTCATCACGACAGCTTGCTATGCCTACGAAAAACATCTTCCCACGGAACGCGCAGAGCTCACAGAAAGGCAGGGTGCGCGGAACTGCTCACCGAACCCACTCTTGCTGCGGCGGAGGCCGGAGACCTCCGCTACTGACTAAGCGCACACAAAACTTCTGCGAATTCTGAATTCGGGGAGAAACACGCTCTAACATTCTGTGTAGATCCGATTCTGTGGGACCACATCCCAAGCAAGAGATTCTGTGAATTCCGTGAATTCCGTGGGACTCATCCTAAGCAAGAGTGAGTTCCGTGGGAGCTGCTATAGGGGGTGCAGCTGTCTCAGCTGCACCAACAAAGCAGACAGGCACATTCGCTCGGTTGATGCACTTCTTACTCGGTTGGTGCACTTATTGATCGGTTGGTGCACTTATTGATCGGTTGGTGCACTTGAGACAAGTGCACCCCCTGAGAGACACCAACATCTGTGTAGATCTGTGAAATCCGTGGGAGATTCTTCACAGCAGAAACATCCACAGCAAAAAAACAACAGCAAACAACGCAACAATATATGATTTTGAAATACGACGTAATCGTCATCGGAGGCGGACACGCCGGATGCGAGGCGGCAGCAGCCGCAGCACGCATGGGCGCAAAGACATGCCTCGTGACGATGGACATGAACAAACTGGCGCAGATGAGCTGCAACCCAGCCGTCGGCGGAATAGCAAAAGGACAGATAGTGCGCGAGATTGACGCACTCGGCGGCAAGATGGGACTCGTCACCGACGCCACATCAATACAGTTCCGCATGCTCAACCGCGGAAAGGGACCGGCAGTATGGAGCCCGAGAGCACAATGCGACCGCGGCAAGTTCATCTGGGAATGGCGCACGCAGCTCGACCACACCGACAACCTCGACATCTGGCAGGACGAAGCCTGCGAGCTGATCGTAGAGAACGGCGAGGCGGTGGGCGTAGAGACGGTGTGGGGCGTCACGCTCAGAGCAAAGGCAGTAGTGATAACAGCCGGAACATTCCTCAACGGACTCATGCACGTGGGCAAGCGTAAGGTGCCAGGAGGCAGATGCGCCGAGCCTGCCGTGCTCCACTTCACCGAGAGCATCACCCGACACGGCATAACAGCAGCGCGAATGAAGACCGGCACACCGGTGCGCATCGACCGCCGCTCGGTTCACTTCGAAGATATGGAGGAGCAGCCGGGCGAGACCGACTATCACGGATTCTCTTATATGACGGCGCCAAGACATCTCGAACAGTTGCCATGCTGGACGACATACACCAACAAGGAGGTGCACGACACGCTGCGCGCAGCCATCGCCGACTCCCCACTCTACAACGGACAGATACAGTCGACCGGTCCGCGCTACTGCCCGTCTATCGAGACGAAGCTCATGACCTTCCCCGACAAGAACCAGCATCCGCTGTTCCTGGAGCCGGAGGGCGAGGACACGAACGAGATGTACCTTAATGGCTTCTCGTCGTCGATGCCGATGGAGGTGCAGCTCGAGGCGCTGAAGAAGATACCGGCGTTCCGCGACATACGCGTCTACCGACCGGGCTACGCCATAGAGTACGACTACTTCGACCCGACGCAGCTGAAGTCGTCGTTGGAATCGAAGCTCGTCAGCGGATTGTTCTTCGCCGGACAGGTGAACGGAACGACGGGCTACGAGGAGGCGGGCGGACAAGGACTGATGGCTGGTGTGAACGCTGCGCTCTATTGCGGCGGCTCCGACCCGTTCGTCCTGAAACGCGACGAGGCGTATATCGGCGTTCTCATCGACGATCTCACCACTAAGGGCGTTGACGAACCGTACCGTATGTTCACCTCGCGCGCCGAGTACCGCATTCTGCTGCGCCAGGACAACGCCGACGCTCGTCTTACGGAGAAAGCGTACGAATTGGGCATTGCTACACGCGAACGCTACGACCACTGGCTGAAGAAGAAGACGGAGATAGAGCGCATCGTGCGCTACTGCGACCAAACGAACGTGAAACCGCGCGACATCAACGATGCACTCGAACGTTTCGGAACAACACCGATGCAGTTCGGCACCACTATATCGAACCTTGTAGCACGACCGCAACTGAGCTTAGAGCAGCTTGCCTCGGCTATCCCTACCCTACAGGAGGCGCTGCAGACCAACGATGCACGACAGGCGGAGATAGTAGAAGCGGCGGAGATTCTGATAAAGTACAAGGGTTACATCGAACGCGAGCGACTCGTGGCTGAGAAGATGCACCGACTGGAGGACATACACATCAAGGGTCACTTCAACTACGCAGAGCTTCACGAGATATCTACCGAGGGCAGACAGAAACTTACACGCATCAATCCCGAAACACTCGGACAGGCATCGCGCATCCCCGGCGTCTCGCCCAGCGACATCAACGTGCTCTTGGTGCTGATGAAACGATAAGAGTGGCTTCGTTTCACGTGAAACTATTGAATAAACAAACAACAATTAAATATTTGAAAATGAACAACAAACTATTGCTTGACAATCTGCGTTGCATACCAGATTGGCCAAAGAAGGGAGTTAACTTCCGTGACGTCACTACTCTATTCAAGAACAACGAGTGTCTGCAGGAAATCTGCGACGAGATGTACGATCTGTACAAGGATAAAGGCATCACAAAGATTGTAGGTATCGAGTCGCGCGGCTTCGTTATGTCGTCTGCTCTCGCCTTGCGTCTCGGCGCTGGCGTTGTGCTCTGCCGCAAGCCGGGTAAGCTGCCCTGCGACACAGTACAGGAAAGCTACGCTAAGGAGTATGGCAAGGACACCATCGAGATTCACAAGGATGCTATCGATGAAAACGACGTTATTCTGCTGCACGACGACCTCCTCGCCACAGGCGGAACCATGAAGGCAGCATGCAACCTCGTTAAGAAGTTCCACCCGAAGAAGGTTTACGCCAACTTCATCATCGAACTCGTTAACGAAGGACTCAACGGTCGCGACGGTTTCGACGAAGACATCGAGATAACATCGCTTATCAAGATTTAAATTCAAGGGATGTACTCTCTGAGAGCTGCACCAACAAGCAAAACAGCATTCTAAAGGGGGTGCAGCTGTCTCAGCTGCACCAACCAAACTATTAGAAACCTCCATTGATTGGTGCACTTTCTACTTGGTTGGTGCACTTGAGACAAGTGCACCCCCTGAGAGTTGCACCAACAATACAAGAATACACAACTAAAGGCTATGGCATGCGCCATAGCCTTTTAAGTTCCACGTGAAACAAAACAAAGCAAAACACTTAGTTTCAAGCAAGTTATATGACAAAGGAAGAAAACGAAAAGCGCATCGAACGGTTGAAGAACATCGTGCTTAACATGCCTGATAAACCTGGCAGCTACCAGTTCTACGACGCCGAACACACCATCATATATGTAGGCAAGGCGAAACGCTTGAAGCAGCGTGTGTCGAGCTATTTTCATAAAGAGGTGGACAGGTTCAAGACCAAGGTGCTTGTGTCGAAGATTGAGGACATAAGCTACACGGTGGTGAACACGGAGGAGGACGCCCTGCTCCTCGAAAACAGTCTTATAAAGAAGTACAACCCGCGCTACAACGTGCTGCTGAAGGACGGCAAGACTTATCCGAGCATCTGCATCACGAACGAGTATCTGCCGCGGGTGTTCAAGACGCGACAGGTGAACAAGCGGTTCGGCACGTTCTTCGGTCCCTACTCTCACACCGGTAGCATGTTCGCCGTGCTCGAACTGATTCATAAACTCTACAAACCACGCACATGCCGCCAGATAATCACAAAGGAGGGCATCGAACAGGGCAAGTACAAGCCGTGCCTGGAATATCACATTCACAACTGCAAGGCGCCGTGCTGCGGAAAGCAGTCGTTGGAGGACTATCAGGCGTCTATCGCTCAGGCTCGCGAGATTCTGAAAGGAAACACACGCGAACTTTCCAAGCATGTTTTCGAGCAGATGCAGCAGAAAGCAGCCGAACTGAAGTTTGAAGAGGCGGAAGAACTGAAGCAGAAGTACCTGCTTATAGAGAGTTTCTGCGCCAAAAGCGAGGTTGTGAGCCATACCATCGCCGACGTGGATGTGTTCACTATTGTGGACGACGAGGCTAACCGCACGGCGTTCATCAACTATATACACGTTAAGAATGGCGCCGTAAACCAGAGTTTCACGTTCGAATACAAGCGCAAGCTCGATGAAACCGACCAGGAGTTGCTGCTTACTGCGATTCCAGAGATCAGGGAGAGGTTCAAGAGCAAGGCGAAGGAGATAATTGTGCCGTTCGAGATGGAGTGGACGCTGAGCGATGCGCAGTTCTTCGTGCCGCAACGCGGCGACAAGAAACATCTATTGGAGTTGGGCGAGATGAACTGCAAGCAGTATAAGTTCGATCGTTTGAAGCAGAACGAAAAACTCAATCCAGAGCAGAAGCAGACGCGCCTGATGAAGGAATTGCAGCAGAAACTGCAGCTCGAAAAAATGCCTTATCATATAGAATGCTTCGACAACTCGAACATATCGGGTACGGATGCGGTGGCTGGCTGCGTGGTGTTCAAGGGCATGAAACCGTCGAAAAAGGACTATCGCAAGTATAATATCAAGACCGTAGTGGGACCTGACGACTATGCTTCTATGCAGGAGGTGGTGCGCCGCCGCTATTCGCGCATGATTGAGGAGGGCGCTGCCCTGCCCGACCTGATTATTACCGACGGTGGATTGGGACAGATGAGTGTCGTGAGAGAGGTTGTGGAGGGAGAATTAGGGCTTAATATACCTATCGCCGGACTCGCAAAGGACAATCGCCACCGCACCAACGAACTGCTCTACGGCAATCCGCCGCAGACCATCGCGCTGAAGACCAACTCCGAACTGTTCCATGTTCTGACGCAGATACAGGACGAGGTGCACCGCTATGCCATACAGTTTCACCGCGACAAGCGATCGAAACACGCCCTGCACAGCGAACTGGACGATATCAAGGGCATAGGCCCGACAACGCGCGACGCTCTTCTGAAGGCGTTCAAGAGCCTGAAACGCATACGTGAGGCAAGCGTGGAGGAGCTTACAGAAGTGATTGGCGCAGCAAAGGCAAAGCTTATAGCAGAGCATTTCGATAAATAATTGCAGATTTCAAGTATTTGTATTAACTTTGTAGAAGATAATTTCATAGTTTTGCAGAGCCAGAAACGCCCAGCGAACGATAACAATACTACCCTATCAGAGACAAGAAATGAGAACAGTAATACAGCGCGTGCAGCACGCATCAGTAACCATTGACGGCAACATCAAATCATCTATCGGTAACGGACTCCTTCTGCTACTCGGCGTGGAGGAAGCCGACACGTCTGAGGACGTAGACTGGCTCGTGAAGAAGGTGGCAGCACTACGCATCTTCGACGACGAGAACGGCGTAATGAACCGTTCGCTCGTAGATGTGGAGGGCGAGGCGTTGGTGGTTAGCCAGTTTACGCTCTACGCTTCATACAAAAAGGGCAACCGACCATCGTGGTTCCGCGCGGCTCGTCACGAGATATCCGTGCCGCTCTACGAGGAATTCTGCCGCAAACTGAGCGATGCAATCGGCAAGCAGGTGGGAACGGGCGAATTTGGAGCAGACATGAAGGTAGAGCTGCTCAACGACGGCCCCGTGACCATCTGCATGGACACGAAGAATAAGGAATAGGCACCCCAAAATAAGGAATTTGTTTCATCGCGACATGCGCCATTTTGCTTGTATATTCACTATACATGAAGCTTATGGGACAGTCGTTGGAGATATAACATCACATATAACGATATGACAATAAAGGAAGCACAAGAGGATGTAGACAGCTGGATTAAGGAGTACGGCGTGCGCTATTTCTCCGAACTGACCAACATGGCTTGCCTTACGGAGGAGGTGGGAGAACTGGCTCGCATCATGGCTCGTCGCTACGGCGACCAGAGCTTCAAGGAGGGCGAATCGCACGATCCGTCCGAAGAAATGGCGGATATTCTGTGGGTTCTTATCTGCCTGGCTAATCAGACTGGCGTAGACCTCACAGATGCGCTGCAGAAGAGCTTCGAGAAAAAGACCATGCGCGACAAGAATCGCCACAAGAACAACCCGAAGCTTAAGCAATAAAACAACCTCTACTCAAGGCTTAGAAAGGCTTAAAGAGGCTTAGAAAGGCTTAGTAATTAGAAAAGAACAACAAACCAAAACATATTAACAACAATGGGAATCATTAAAGACGTTATCCTCCACGACCAGGAGGCAAATAAGCAGGAGCCGAGCAAGTACGACGAGGCTCTCGCAAAGTACAACACCGACCTCGACGACAACGCTGTTCGCGAGGCTGTACGCAAGATTATCGCTGAGAAGGTGCCGCAGAACGACACAGAGGAAGTGAAGAAGTTTCTCTTCGGCAGCATCGAGCTCACTACCCTCAAGACCACCGACTCTGAGACGAGCGTACTCGCCTTTACAGAGCGCGTGAACGACTTCGACAACGAGTATCCCGAACTGCCCCACGTGGCTACCATCTGCGTTTATCCGTGCTTTGCAAAGACCGTTGCAGAGTCTTTGGAAGTAGACGGCGTAGAGATTGCCTGCGTTAGCGGCTCGTTCCCTTCGTCTCAGGCTCGTATCGAGGTGAAGGTGGCAGAAGCATCGCTCGCTGTGGCTGACGGCGCTACAGAGATTGATATCGTGATGCCGGTTGGCAAGTTCCTCTCGGGCGACTATGAGGGTGTTTGCGACGAGATTTCGGAGCAGAAGGCAGCTTGCGGCGAGGACGTACCCATGAAGGTTATCCTCGAGACTGGCGCTATCAAAACCGCTTCAAACATCAAGAAGGCGTCTATCCTCGCCATGTACGCCGGTGCCGACTACATCAAGACTTCTACCGGCAAGTTGGAGCCTGCCGCTACTCCGGAGGCTGCATACGTTATGTGCCAGGCTATCAAGGAATACTACGATGAAACGGGCATACAGATAGGTTTCAAGCCCGCTGGCGGCATCAATACCGTTATGGATGCCATCACCTACTACACCATCGTTAAGGAGGTTCTGGGCGAAAAGTGGCTCACCAACAAGTGGCTCCGCCTCGGCACATCACGCCTCGCAAACATGCTCCTCAGCGAGCTGAAGGGCGAGCAGATCAAGTTCTTCTAAAGCGTGCCTTGAGAGCTAAGCCTCACTAAGAAGGCTCAAAGAGGCTTAGCTCTTTACAACTACTTATCCTAATTCCATAATCCCTTAAAACTCCTAACCCTATGCCTACTCCACAATCTTTTCTTCCGCATGGCGGCTCCTACAAAAACCTCATTGCCTATCAAAAAGCGGAATGTGTGTATGATGTCACCTTCTATTTTGTTCACAACTACCTTGAAAAGGGCGATCGCACAATAGATCAGATGGTGCAGGCTGCACGTTCGGGCAAGCAAAATATTGCTGAAGGGGCTGCCGCAGGCAACACATCTAAGGAGACAGAGATAAAGCTAACGAATGTGGCAAAGGCGAGTCTACAAGAACTGCTTATAGACTATGAAGATTTTCTTCGTGTAAGAGGACTGGAACAATGGAAGGCTGACGATGAACGATTGGCGCAAGCCAAACGGGCATGCGCAACGCATAATGATAGCGAGTTTTATAGAAAGGCGATGCCTGAAAGATCCGCAGAAACTATTGCCAACATAGCGATTACCCTTATTCATCAGACCGATTGGCTGCTGAATAAGCTGATTGAGAAGCTGGAGATAAAGTTTGTGGAGAATGGTGGAATGAGGGAACAAATGACTAAAGCCAGAAAGGATTATAGAGGTTATTAGGCTTGCTTGGGTAGTAAGTCCTCTAATAACAAGCCTCTTTGAGAAGCTAAGCCTGGCTAAGAAACTAAGCCTGGCTAAGAAGCTAAGCCTCACTAAGCCTTCTTAGGCCTTCCTATGCCAAGGGCGTAGAGAGGCTCAAAGAGGCTTAGAAAGGCTTAGTCACTAAGAAGGCTCAAAGAGGCTTAGAAAGGCTTATTATTTAGAGATACTTAGAAAGGCTTAGCTACAAAGAAGGCTCAAAGATACTTAGAAAGGCTTAGCCTCTAAGAAATGGTGTTCTAATTACTTTGTTCTCTTTATCACAAAGTCGAGGTAAGCCTGCAGGGCTTCCTTCACTTCCGGCTGCTTCACGTGCTCGTCGATGAAGCGCTGAGCCTCGGCGTGGAACTCCCACATGCGGCGCTCAGCATACTCTATACCGCCTTTTTCCTTGGTATAAGCCACCAATTTTGCGATTTCATCGCCACTTACCGTGCGTGCCTTCACCTTCAGCGCAAGTTCGCGCATCGCCTCATCACCACCATTGTTCACAGCGTAGATGACGGGGAGCGTCAGCTTTCCTTCAGCCATATCGTTACCCGTAGGCTTGCCTATCTCGGACGAGTCGTAATAGTCGAAGATGTCGTCACGAATCTGGAAAGTGATGCCGAGATTCTGTCCGAACAGTTTCGCAGCCTCTACATCCTCCTCCGAAGCGCCCGAAGAGAGCGCACCGATGCCGGCACAAGCCTCGAAGAGAGCCGCCGTCTTCTGCTTTATCACGTCGTAGTAGACATCCTCCGAGATGTCCTTGCGTCCGATGTTCGAGAGTTGCAGAATCTCGCCGTCAGAGAGCGTGCGTCCGAGTTCGGCAAGATAGGTAACAATCTGCTCCGAGTGTGTGCGAGCCACGCAAAGCAACGCCGTAGAGAGGATATAGTCGCCCACGAGCACAGCCACCTTATTGTCGTAAGTAGCGTTCACCGACGCCTGACCGCGACGCTCCTCGCTCTCGTCCACCACGTCGTCGTGCACGAGCGAAGCCGTATGCAGCAGTTCCAGACCCACGGCAGCATTCTGCGTAGAATGGTTTATCTGTCCGAAGTTCTTCGCCATGAGCAGAATGAGCATTGGACGCATACGCTTGCCTGCACGCTTGCGGATATGCTCGAGCGCAGAGCCGAGCAGTCCGTCCTCGTGCGAGAGCGACTGATTGAAAAGTGAGATGAAATCGGCGATTTCCGCCTCAATCGGGTGCTTTATAATTGACAGATAATCCATTGTGTTATAATATTTCGTACAAAGTTACGGAATTTGCCGTTATTAGTGACATTTTTTTTGTAATTTTACACCTAATAAATATTAATAAGTTGATGAGGAGACACCTCACCATCACAACATAACACCATCTCACAACATGGATAAACTTTTTCTTCTTGATGCCTACGCACTCATCTATCGTGCCTACTACGCATTCATAAAGAATCCGCGCATCAACTCTAAGGGCATGAACACGTCAGCCGTCATGGGCTTCGTGAACACGCTCAACGAGATACTCACCAAAGAGCAGCCCACGCACATCGGCGTGGCGTTCGACCATGGCAAGACATTCCGCGACGAGGCGTTCCCTGCGTACAAGGCGCAGCGCGAAGCCACGCCCGAGGACATACGCGCCTCTGTACCTATTATTAAGGACATCATCACGGCGATGCACATCCCCGTGCTGCAGGTAGACGGCTTCGAGGCTGACGACGTCATCGGCACGCTCGCCACGAAAGCTGGCGAAGCCGGTGTGCAGACATACATGCTCACGCCCGACAAGGACTACGGTCAGCTGGTGCGCGACAACGTGTTCATCTTCCGACCGCGCCACGGCGGAGGCTACGAGACGATGGGTCCGAAGGAAGTCTGCGAGAAGTACGAGCTACACTCCCCTACCCAAGTCATCGACCTGCTGGCGCTGATGGGCGACTCAGCCGACAACTTCCCGGGTTGTCCTGGCGTAGGTCCGAAGACAGCCACCAAGCTCATCGCCGAGTTCGGCAGCATCGACTCCATCCTCGAAAACTCCGCAAAGATAAAAGGCAAGTTGCGCGAGAAGGTTGAGGGCGCTGTCGACGATATACGCATGTCGAAGTTTCTCGCCACCATCCGCACCGATGTTCCTATCGACCTCGACCTCGACGCTTTGAAGCTGCAGGAGCCCGACACGGCACGACTCGCCGAAATCTTCACCGAACTCGAGTTCAAGAGTCTTTTGGACAAGTTTGTAAAGAAGCCTCAACAACCGCAAAAATCTGTTAATTTGCAACTCGATTTATTTGCCGAAAATCCGACCGAGGATGCAGTTGGTTCAGAATTTTCGAGCTATGAGAGCTTAAAAACGACTCCTCACAACTATCAACTGATTGAAACTGAGGAAGATGCGCGCAGAATTTGCGAAAAATTTACTTCATCGAAAATACTCGTTCTAGACACGGAGACCACCTCAACCAATGCGATTGACGCAGAATTGGTGGGTTTGAGCTTCTCAATAGAAGAAGGAAAGGCGTTTTATGTCGCAATTCCTAACGAACGTGAAAAAGCGGAAAGAATTGTAAACATCTTCAAACCGCTGTATGAAAGCACAGAAATTCTGAAGATAGGTCAGAACATCAAGTACGACATGGAGGTACTGATGAACTACGGCGTGCGTCTTGCCGCTCCGATGTTCGACACGATGATTGCTCACTATGTGCTCCAGCCCGAGCAAAAGCACAACATGGACACGCTCGCCGAGACCCTACTCCACTATCAGACGATTCATATCGACGAACTGATTGGCCCGAAGGGAAAGTCGCAGCGCAACATGCGCGACCTTCCGCCGAGCGCTGTCTGCGACTATGCTGCTGAGGATGCCGACGTGACGCTACGTCTGTACAACGTGCTGAAGCCGCGCCTCAAGGAAGCCGACGTCGAGGAGTTGTTCTACAACATCGAGATGCCGCTTGTGCCGGTTCTCGCCGAGATGGAGATGAACGGCGTGCGTCTTGACACCGGTGCGCTCGCCGAGACATCGAAGGTACTCACCGAGCGCATGCAGCAGATAGAGCAGAGCATCTACGAGCTTGCCGGTCACGAGTTCAACATCGCCTCGCCGAAGCAGGTGGGCGAAGTGCTGTTCGGCGAGATGAAGATAGTGGAGAAGCCGAAGAAGACCAAGACCGGTCAGTACGTAACATCCGAGGAGGTGCTGCAGCAGCTGCGCTCCAAGGCTCCCATCGTCGACCATATCCTTGAGCATCGCGGACTGAAGAAGCTGCTCGGCACGTATGTCGACGCGCTTCCCAAGCTCATCAACCCACGCACCGGACATATCCACACCTCGTTCAATCAGGCTGTCACGGCAACGGGCCGCCTCTCCTCTTCCGACCCCAACCTGCAGAACATACCCGTGCGCGGCGAGGACGGCAAGGAGATTCGCAAGTGCTTCATCCCCGAACCGGGTCAGCTCTTCTTCTCTGCCGACTACTCGCAGATTGAGCTTCGCGTCATGGCTCACCTCTCGGGCGACAAGAACATGATAGAGGCGTTCCGCGAGGGATACGACATACATGCCGCCACCGCAGCGCGCATATATAAAGAGGATATAGAAGCTGTGTCGCGCGACCAGCGCACCAAGGCTAAGCGCGCCAACTTCGGCATCATCTACGGCATCACCGTCTTCGGACTTGCCGAGCGTCTCGACATCTCGCGCGACGAGGCGAAGCAACTCATCGACGGCTACTTCAGCACCTTCCCCGGCGTACACGAGTACATGGAGAAGGCGAAACAGTTGGCGCGCGACCATGGCTACGCCGAGACGTTCTTCCACCGCCGCCGCTACCTGCCCGACATCACTTCGCACAACGCCACCGTGCGCAACTTCGCCGAGCGCAACGCCATCAACGCACCGATACAAGGCTCTGCCGCCGACATCATAAAGATAGCGATGGTGCGCATCTACGAGCGCTTCCGCCGCGAGGGCATCCGTTCTAAGATGATTCTGCAGGTGCACGACGAACTCAACTTCTCCGTTCTGCCAGAGGAGAAAGAGCTTGTTGAGAAGATCGTAATAGAAGAAATGCAGAACGCCTACCCGCTGCAGGTGCCGCTCGTAGCAGATTCAGGCTGGGGCGAGAACTGGCTTGAGGCGCATTGATATTTAAGGATTTTGTAGCTATATAGTAGCGGAGGTCTCCGGCCTCCGCAGCACCAAGTCGAGAGCTAACTACCTACTACTGCGAACAAAGGTATGACAAGCTAAAAACAACGGCACTCTGCTGCGGAGGCCGGAGACCTCCGCTACTATGCTACCTCCGCTACTAACTCTATTACTAACTATTAATAATAACTACTACTTCCGATGAATGAGAATTATTTCGATAAGCACGGACTTGTTCATGCAACAAATGGTAGTCTCCCACATTGGCATCAAACGGGAAAACTGACGTTTGTCACCTTCCGACTACACGACTCTGTTCCCAAAACTGTGATAGACCATATACTTTCTGAATATGAACAAAGACTCATTCTTAACGAAGGCGGATACGACAAGAAAACACTTGAGACATGGAAGTGGGAAAAGTACAATAGAATAGAGAAATATCTTGACAAAGGAAGTGGTGAGTGTTTGCTGAAGAACCCCGAATGCCGCAATATTGTGTCCGATGCTTTGTTACATTTTGACAATATACGCTATAATCTTTTATCTTATGTGATAATGCCCAATCACGTGCATACCGTCTTGGTACCTCAAGAAGAATGGATGGTGCAGGACATTATAAAATCGATTAAACACTACTCTGCTTTGCAGATAAACAAGCTATTAGGACGAAGCGGCAAGGTATGGCAAACAGAGGGCTTCGACAGAATAATCCGTGATGAGGAGCATTATCTGAATATTCTTAGATATATAAACAACAACCCACGCAATCTGCCTAAAGAGTTTTTTAGTTTGTATTTCGCCCCGAAACTTTTTTAAAGAATAAGTAACTATATAGTAGCGGAGGTCTCCGGCCTCCGCAGCATCCAGCAATGCTAAAATCATTAATTAGCTCTCGACTTGGTGCTGCGGAGGCCGGAGACCTCCGCTACTATTTTTTGTCCGCAAACTGCTGCGGAAGCCAGAGACCTCCGCTACTATATACGCTATTAAATACGCTGCCTACAGCCATCTCATCAGTATATCCCACACGGCGATGATGTGGCAGACGCTGCCGGCGAGCACGAAGAAGTGGAAGACGGTGTGCATGAAGCGGCGCTTGCGCACGGCGTAGAAGACGGCACCGGTGATGAAGCAGACGCCCTCGGCTATAATCCAGATGATAGCCGACGGGTCTACGCAGTGGACGAGTGGCTTGAAGGCTACGAGCACGCTCAGCCCCATCGCTACGTAGCAGATGGTCTCCAGATTGCTGTGCCCCTTCAGCGACGAGAAGCTCTTTATGGTGCCCGCGATGGCGGCAGCCCAGATGAAGGCGAAGAGCGCCCAACCCCAGTAGCCGTACTCGCGCAGGGCTACGAGCGTGATTGGCGAATAGGAACCTGCTATGTGCCAGTAGATGGCGGCGTGGTCCCACTTGCGCAGACGCTCTTTCCAGGGCGACCATGCCGAGAGAGCGTGATAGACGGTGGAGGCGATGTAGCTCGAGAGCATACCGAAGAGGTAGAGTATCACGCTGGCTGTAGCCCAGCCGTTGCGCGCCCAGCCGCACCACACGAGCAGCGCCGTGCCTACGACCAAGCCGAGGACAATGCCCGCACCATGCGACCACGAATTCCAAAGTTCTTCCTTATGATTGAAATAGATTTTCATACACTTTTGTGTTAGTTAAACTGCTACAGATAGTTATCTCGCGTACAAAGTTAGCAGAAAAAAACCGATTAAGCGAAGCAAACGTAGATATATTTTACTTCGCCTACTTGCATGATTCTCAATATTATTACTTAACTTTGCACTCGCAACGGTTCGCAACGCTCCCAATCAGAACACTCTGCCGGGGAGTTGTGCGATTAAAAGGGAATGGGGTGAGAGTCCCCAACTGTCCCGCAGCTGTGAGCCGCCCTTATATCGGGCGCGAACGAAAGAGCCACTGAAGCTATGCATCTCCTTGCAGGATGCGTGGGTATGGGAAAGAATGCCATACCCTCATATAAAGCAACCTTGCAGGATGTGTGGGTATGGCAAGAATGCCATACCCTCCTATGCTTTGGGAAGGTGTTCGCGTCTGGGCGGCGAGTCAGAAGACCTGCCGAAACGAGTATTGCCAAGGTTGTTCAGGTGCGCCTCGAGGATTGGGCGCGAACGACGAAACCATTACAACGACCCGAAGGTAGGATTTGGCTGACAGCCATAATTGTGCCCAGTTGTGATTATATGTATTCTGTAGTGATTACACAATTATAATAATATATATGAAGAAAAACTTTACTTCCATTATGTTTGCTCTGTGCATCAGCCTTTCTGCTGCCGCACAGACCACCACCATCCATGTGCAGGGCGCACCCCGAAAGGTGTCGCAGACCGTTGCCACACGCATCCAGAAGGCTGCCGACGCAGTAACATCCACTTGCATCGATTTCTCTAAGATAGAGCGTTGGGCAGGCGAAGGCGAATGTCGTGCCGCTCTTGCCCTGAAATGGGCTGACGGACAAAACGAGGGCAAGACTCTCGTCTGGGGATATCGCTGGAAATCAACGGAGAACCCCACCGGAGAGGATCTCATCCGTGCCATCGCCAAGGCAGACCCAGCTCTTTATCTCATGGGCTCCACCAGTTCTTTTGGACTCACCATCGGCGGCATCGGCTATGACGCCGACAACGACCGCTTCGTGAGCGTCACCACTATGACCGGGGAGGTCTATCCGCGCTGCGGCTTCGTCACTCAGTCCTCTGACGAGTACGAGACGTCGGCTGCTACCGACTGGGGCGACGGCGACGCATGGAACAGCGGATGGTATTCAGGCTTCTGGAGCTATTACGTTGCTGACAAGGCGGACAACGAGCTGCAGATGTCACCGACCGGCGCCACCGGACGTACGCTTACCGACGGATGCGTTGACGCTTACGTCTTCAGCTATTTCGCTGGAGACAAAGAGCCTAACGTATACGACGGCAACCTCGAATATCTGCCTGCAACGACCGACTACTCTACGGGTACTTTCGTCCTCAACGAGGGATGGTTCGGCACGCAGAACGCTTCCGTCAACCATCTTTCTGAGAACGGCGAGTGGACATACCGCTGCGCTGACAACATCGGAGCCACCGGTTGCTACGCCACACCGTGGGCAAACCGCTACTACATCATCGCCAAGCAGCCTAAGGACAAGGGCGCTGAGGTAAGCGGAGGACGCATCACCGTATGCGACGCCAACTCAATGCGCGTTCTGAAGCAGATTGAGAACATAGGAGGCGCCAACGAGGACGGACGTTCGTTCTGCGGCATCGACGAGCATCGCGCTTACGTCAGCACCACTGAGGGCATCTATGAGCTCGACCTCGACAATCTGAAGATAACCAAGAAGGTGCTGTCTACGGAGAACTCTAACACGCAGTTCGGCAATATGGTTCGCTTCGGCGACTATGTCCTTGCCACCGAATACGGCAAGAATCTCTTCGTCATCAACTGCGCTGACAACACCGTCGTAAAGACGCTTCCCTGCACAGCCGCATCAGTAGTCATGGCTAAGGACGGATCGTTGTGGGTGAGCACCACGGAGGGCATCTCACGCTTCAACGCCGAAACACTCGACCTGGAACCCCTAACACTCGGCGATGGCATCGGACTGCCCGTCCTGTCAAGCAGCGCATGGAATCCTGACTGCTTCTGCGCAAGCCTTCAGAGCAATGTCATCTATTGGGCTTCATCGAAAGACTGGAGCATCAACAAGGTGTTCAAGTATGACATCGACAAGCAGGAAGCTTCGCTCTTCATCGACTATACCACCGATGCTGACGGTCGCGCTCTCTACGGTGCAGCGCTCCGCGTTGACCCGAAGACAGACTGCGTCTACACCAGCCTCGTGAAGGGATGGTCATACAATGACAACGTCGTTCGCAAGTACAGCGCCGACGGCACACAGCTGGCAGAATACACCATGGAGGCAAACTACTGGTTCCCCGAGGTATTCGTATTCCCCGACACCGAGGATCCCGTACTTGCTGACTTTAAGGCTATTAATCTTGGCGTAGGCGAGCAGGCTGAAGCAGACGTGGACGTTACTGACGCCGACAACAACCGTCACGCCATCGTCATCAGCGTGGAGAACATCAAGGACAACAGCGTGGCTGAGGTCAGCGTGAAGAACGGCAAGCTGGTCGTTAACGCACTCAAGGAGGGCAGCACCACTGTCACCGTCAAGGCTTGCTCTAACGGCATCAGCACACAGAAGACGCTCAGCATCAACGTCAGCGCTTCTACCTCTATAGACGCTGCCACAACAACCGCAGAGGCTCATGAGGTGGCACGTTACACCATCGACGGCAAGCGCATCAGCAAGCCGCAGACCGGCGTCAATGTAGTTCGCTACTCTGACGGTACAGTCAAGAAGGTAGTTGTTAAGTAATGGTTATTATTGTAGGCTAAGGCTACGGCAAGAATGCCGTAGCCTCCTACATTAGCATTGTACGATTTAAATGCGAATAATACACTTCATAATACTACTCTTTTCTATAATGATATCGGCGCACGCCCAGACCTCACGTCTCGACTCGGTTCACACGATTCGAGACGTGGCGGTTGTGGGCGTGCGCCCTCATTATCTCACCCCGTCGCAGACGCTTGCGGGGACAGCGCTGCAGAATCTATCGACGACGTCGGTGGCAGACGCACTGAAGTATTTCTCGGGCGTGCAGATAAAGGACTACGGCGGACTGGGCGGACTGAAGACCGTGAACGTGCGGTCGCTCGGATCGCAGCACGTGGGCGTGTATCTCGACGGCATACGCATTACGAACGCGCAGAACGGACAGATTGACCTCGGACGCTACTCGCTGAGCAACATGGAGTCGGTGGCGCTCTACAACGCCAACCGCAACGAGCGACTGCAGTCGGCTTCCGAGTATGCTTCGGCGGCTACGGTCTACCTGCAGACGCGCCGACCCGACTCTACGGCGCTCTCCGTCGAATACGGCACGGGGTCGTTCGGTCTGCAGAAGCTGAAGGCGTACTTTTCCTTTAAGAACATTCTCTTCGTCGACGCCGAATATCAGCGCACCGACGGCGACTATCCGTTCCGCTTCCAGTCGGCTTCTGAGGACACCGTGGGCAAACGACGCAACTCCGACATCAGTTTCTACCGCATCGAGGCAGCAGGCTTCTACAAGGGCTTCACGGCGCACGCCTACTATTACAGTTCGGAGCGCGGACTGCCCGGTCCGGTGGTGCGCCGACTCTCCGACCAGTGGGACTCTACCGACCGCCAGTGGGACCGCAACTTCTTCGTGCAGTCGTCATACCGCCACGCATGGGACCGCTTCTCGCTGAAGACCAACCTGAAGTATGCCTACGACTGGTTGCGCTATCTGCAAGACCCATCGACAAACGCCGCCACGATGTACTGCGACAACCACTACCGCCAGCAGGATCTCTACGCGTCTATGGCTGCGGCATGGAACTCGAGCTGGCTCTCGCTGACGGCAAGCACCGACCTGCGCTGGAGCGACCTTACGACCGACGTCTACCGCTCGGCGTATGTCTACCGTCTCGACTCTAAGTCGCTGCTCTCTGCCATCGCTTCCTACCGCGGTTTCGAGGGCAACATAGCCCTGCTCTACACCCATATCGGCGACCACTCGGCACGCTCCGCGCAGAGCGCTGCCGCGCTCTCGCGCTTCACGCCGATGTTCCTCGCCTCGTGGCATCGCCGTGCGTTCACCGTGCGCGCCTTCCACAAGCGCATCTTCCGCGCACCAACACTAAACGACCTCTATTATACGCTCGTGGGCAACGCGCAGCTGCGCCCCGAGTACACCTCGCAGTTCGACCTCGGTGTCGACTACAAGGACCGCCATCTTCACCTCGCCCTCGACGCCTACTACAACCGCATCGAGGACAAGATTGTGGCTATACCGATGAAATGCCAGTTTCGCTGGTCGATGGTCAACTTCGGCTTGGTAAAGTCGCTGGGACTCTCCGCTACGGCGGGCTACGACCGCACATGGGGCAAGTTCTCAGCCTCAGCCTCGGCCAACTACACCTGCCAGCGCGACCGCGACTACTCCTCGCCCCACGACCCCGAGTATCGCAACACCATACCCTACTCACCGCTGCACAGCGCCTCACTCATCGTCGACCTCGCCTACGACGGATGGAGCCTCTGCACCTCGTGGCTCTACACGGGCGAACGCTTTGCGCTCATCTCCAACAATCGCGACGACCTGCTGGGCGCATGGCAGACCGTAGACCTTAAGCTGAACAAGCGCTTCCGCATACGACGCCACTCGCTGCAAGCCACTCTGGAGTGCAACAACCTCGGCGACTCGCGCCACGAGGTGGTGAAGCGCTACCCTATGCCCGGACGCAACTGGAAGGCTACCGTGCAATGGCAGTTCTAAAAAAGTATGGCACACTTTTTGCCAAGACGATATTTGCCGTTTCTGACCGCTCATATCTCGCGAAAAATCAAAAACAAAATCTGTTGCTCGTTTTTTGCGAGTTTTGAGCGTGCAGCCGTAAGCATTTCTGTTACAGACCGTTGCAGCGTTTCACCAGAAAGTGTGCAGTTTTGCGAGTTGAAAGTACATATAAAAAGTGTTTGAGAGAAGAATGAGGAAAGTTTACTGGTTAT
>ERZ857629.1042-NODE-1042-length-33531-cov-12.981151_pt1 | contig 33531 bp, 24 predicted proteins | sample MGYA00519700_ERZ857629 | MGnify/ENA primary metagenome ERZ857629 (study PRJEB31778, sample SAMEA3449351) | human gut metagenome | biome: human gut; feature: human-associated habitat; material: faeces | place: United Kingdom | collected 2010/2012 ... | reverse complement strand
AGGTGTTCGTAACCACCCACGACACATTCCTTCTTTCCAATGACTTGCTTCGTCCTGACTGCTTCTTTATTCTTAGAAACAACGAAATAAAGGCTATTTGCGACTTGACGGACAAGGAACTTCGTTTTGCTCATAACTTGGAGAAACTGTATAGAGGCGGAACTTTTGGCTTATGATTCTGTTTGTATTTGAAGGCGACGAGCGTGAGCCTCGCCTGTATAGAACATTGGAAAGGCTCTATTTCCCGAAGACGAATGACAACATCATTTGTTCTTTCGGGAATAATATATATGACCTTTACAATGAGCTGAAGGAATACGAATGCGGTGGAGATATTGTTTCTGTCATGCGAGAACGTTTGGCGACAAGAGGTGACTCTACCTTGAACGGCATCAGAAGTTCAGACATTTCGGAAATATTCCTATTCTTCGACTATGACTTCCAAAACTCTCACCTTTCGCTTGAGGAGATCAATCAAAGAGTAGAAGAGATGTTGGCATTGTTTGCAGACGAAACCGAGAACGGAAAACTCTACATCAACTACCCGATGATTGAGTCCATCCGCTATACCAAGAAACTTCCCGACAACGATTATGCCAACTATGTAATAAGCAGAGAAGAGTGCAAGGATTTCAAGCGTCTGGCTCGTAATTTTTCGGCCTACAACAGTCTCGACCATATATTGTTCAAGGATGGAGAAACGCCGACCAAGGAAAAGTATATGAAGGTGAAAGACAACTGGCAATATCTTAAGCAGATGAATGTCAGTAAGGCTAACTTGCTTATAACCGGAGTGAATACGATGCCAAAGGAGAAGTCTGTTGTCAATCAGCTATCAATATTCGAAAGGCAACTCTTGCTCCATGTCAAACCCAATAGAAGTGTTGCTGTATTAAATTCTTTTCCTATTTTCATCTATGAATATATGAAATAGCCAATGTGCACAGATTACAGTTTTTAGTGAGCATAGTGTAGAATGTCATAATAGAAAACCTAAGTCATTTGGTTCTTCCGCAATTTACTTGAAGCACAGGTCGCTGAAGACCATTTTTCGTTTGAGCAGGTCAAGAGCTGCTCACCTCCGAGCGGGGGCCGTTTCTGCTACCGAGTGCCGTCGAAGGAGCAAGGGAAGGGGCCGCCGGAGACAAGTTCCGCGTTAGCTGGACGAAGGAAATGGTGGAAGGAGCCGGAGCGAACAAAGAGAGCGGGGGCCGTTTCGCGCACTGAATATGCGTCCGGTGGGCAGGTGCTGCTTTTGGCACGGCACGCCTCTGAAAATGCGTCCGGTGGGCAGGAGGCTGTCCACAGTCTGTGGAGTCGGCTGTTCTGCGCACCTTTGGAGACGCGTTCGATGTGGCAGGTGCTGTTCTGCGTGGTTTGAAGATGCGTCGCGTACCAGATAAGGCTGTTTTTGGCACCGAATATCCCTTCCGTACCGTAGAAGCCTGTTTTTTACACCGAATGCTTCGAAAATGCGTCGCGTACCCCAGGAAGCCTTTTTGAGCACGGCACGCATATTCCGTACCATAGGTGGCCCTCTCCGGTACCGACTGCCAGACACAGAGGCAGGTTGCCGCCGCAGCGGCGCAGGCTGCCATATCTCAGGCGAGATAATCAAGCCATAAACTTAATAGAGGTGCGTTCCTTTCGGCGCGCTTCCGAAAACGCATCGCACTTGGTTGTCCGGAGCACAGGAAAGCGGGTGGCAGTTGCCTCTGAGAGGCCTGTCTACCCCCGGACGGGGGCCGTTTCTGGTACCGAGTGCCGTCGAAGGGGCAGGGGAAGGTTGCCGCCGGAGCGGCGCAGGCTGCCATATCTCAGCGAGATAATCAAGCCATATAACTTAATAGGGGTGCGTTCCTTTCGGCGCGCACCTTTTTTGTGAAGCTGCCGATTGATTTTTTTGCTATATTTGCGTAAAACCAATCGTAAAACCAATCGTAAATATGCCAAGGATAATAACTTTCGGAGAGGTCATGCTCAGACTTTCCACTCCGGGATACCTGAGATTCGGGCAGGCCGGACAGTATGATGCCACTTTCGGTGGCGGCGAAGCCAATGTGGCGGTGTCGCTTGCCAATTATGGAATGGATGCAAAGTTTGTCACAAGGCTTCCGGACAATGATATTGCCAGAGCATGCGTGAAGGACTTGCGTTCTTATGGAGTGGATACTTCCGGAATCATTTATGGTGGAGACCGTCTGGGGATTTATTTCCTTGAGACCGGAGCGGTGTCAAGACCAAGCAAAGTCGTATATGACCGGGCAGGCTCCTCTATCGCCACCATCCAAAAAGGAATGATAGATTGGAAAGAGGTCTTGAAGGGGGCGGATTGGTTTCATTGGACAGGTATCACGCCTGCCATAAGCCAGGGTGCCGCAGACGTCTGCCTTGAAGCTGTGAAGGCGGCAAACGAGCTCGGCATTACGGTATCCTGTGATCTCAACTATAGAAAGAATCTTTGGAAATATGGAAAGAAGGCCTCCGAGGTAATGCCGGCGCTGGTGGAATGCTGCGATATAATTCTTGGCAACGAAGAAGATGCCGAGAAGGTGTTCGGTATCAAGCCGGAAGGGTTCGATGTGAGCTCCACCGGAGGTGCTATTGATCAAAGCCGGTTCAAGAGTGTGGGTGAGCAGCTTATGACAAGGTTCCCACGCGCCCGCAAGGTAATCATCACGCTGCGCGGTTCCATAAACGCCAACCACAATACCTGGGGCGGTGTCCTTTGGGACGGACATACCCTCTGCGAGTCGCGGAGGTATGACATTACCCATATAGTGGACAGGGTAGGCGGAGGAGATTCCTTTATGGGCGGGCTCATTTACGGCCTTCTCACATATACCGGTGATGACCGCAAGGCCCTCGACTTCGCTGTGGCGGCGTCATGCCTCAAGCATACCATCTTCGGAGATTTCAATCAGGTGACCGTGGAGGAAGTGGAGAAGCTTATGGGTGGAGACGGTTCGGGACGAGTTTCAAGATAAGACTATAATATGGCACAATACGACAAACTTCAAGTACTTCTCACATTCAAGGAGACCGGAATGGTACCTGTATTCTATCATTCTGACGTGAATGTGGCGAAGAATGTGCTCCGCGCCTGCTATGAAGGGGGCGTGAGGGCTTTTGAATTTACCAACAGGGGAGATTTTGCGCACGAGGTTTTCGGCGACCTTGTCAAATATGCGGCTTCCGAGCTGCCGGGAATGATACTCGGCGTCGGGTCTGTCGTTGATCCGGCCACAGCGGCACTGTACATTCAGCTTGGTGCCAACTTTGTGGTGGGACCGATATTCAACCCTTCCGTGGCACCGGTATGCAACCGGAGGCTGATCCCTTATTGCCCGGGCTGCGGCACGGTAAGTGAGGTCAATGCCGCCCAGGAAGCGGGGTGCGATCTGTGTAAAGTATTTCCGGGAGACGTGTTGGGACCGGCGTTCGTAAAGGGTCTCAGAGGACCTATGCCGTGGAGCCGTATTATGGTGACAGGCGGTGTGAAGCCGGAAAAGGCCAACCTCGAAGCCTGGTTCAAGGCCGGAGTCACCTGCGTCGGGATGGGATCCAACCTCTTCCCTAAGGACGTGCTTTCGGGCGGCGACTGGGGACGCATAACAGCCCTGTGCCGTGAGTCGCTTGATATTATAAAGAACTGTAGATAACCTTTTTCAACCACATAATGAACACACAAAAGAAACTGATGACCAATTGGCGTTGGTGGATGGTCGTATTGATGTTCCTTGCCACCACGATCAACTATATGGACAGGCAGGTGCTGTCGCTTACTTGGAAGGACTTTATCGCGCCGGAGTTTCATTGGACAGATGATGATTACGGTACGATTACGGCGCTTTTCTCCATCATATATGCAGTATGCATGCTGTTCGCCGGCAAATTCGTGGACTGGATAGGTACGAAGAAAGGATATTTATGGGCGATAGGAATCTGGTCGGTGGGAGCCTGCCTGCATGCCGTATGCGGGTGGATGACATGTAAGATCGAGGGGTTTGCGGATGTGGCTGCAATGCAGGCTATAGAGACAGGCTCCGCTGCCGCACTTGCCATAGCTTCTACAAGTGTGTGGCTGTTTGTTGCGGCAAGGGCAGTGCTGGCGATAGGTGAGTCAGGCAATTTCCCGGCCGCCATCAAGACCACGGCCGAGTATTTCCCTAAGAAAGACAGGGCGTTTGCGACATCCATATTCAATGCCGGTGCTTCGATAGGCGCTCTGATTGCACCTGCGACCATTCCTCTCCTTGCACAGTTCTTCAGGGAAAGAGGCATCGGAGGAGGCTGGGAGATGGCGTTCGTTGTCATAGGAGCGTTGGGATTTATCTGGATGGGCTTCTGGGTGTTCATGTATGACAAGCCGGAGAAGAGCAGGCACGTCAATGCCGCGGAGCTGGAGTACATCCACCAGGACGATGAGAGCGAGGCCTGCCATAAGGAGAAGGAGTCTTCCAAAGAAGAGAGCGTTTCTCTTTGGAAATGCTTTAAATACAGGCAGACATGGGCGTTTATCACCGGTAAGTTCCTTACTGACGGAGTGTGGTGGTTCTTCCTTTTCTGGGCGCCTGCATATTTCTCAGACCAGTTCGGATATTACTCCTACACCAAGGAAGGCATACTTCTTATCACCGTGCTGTATGCTATCGTAACGGTAATTTCCATATATGGGGGGTATCTTCCGAAGCTTTTCGTGGACAAGAAGGGCATGAATCCTTATTCGGGACGCATGCTGGCTATGCTTATTTTTGCATTTTTCCCTCTTGCGGCGCTGTTTGCCCAGCCTTTGGGTGCACATTCGGCATGGTGGCCCGCAGTGCTTATCGGACTTGCAGGAGCAGGGCATCAGGCGTGGTCTGCGAATCTTTTCAGCACCATAGGAGATATGTTCCCTAAGAAAGCCGTCGCCACCATCACCGGAATTGGCGGCATGGCAGGAGGTATCGGAGCCTTCATCGTGCAGAAGACGGCAGGAATCCTTTTCACGAGGACCGGGGAGATGGGAGCCGCTTTCACATTCCTTGGCTTCGACGGCAAGCAGGGCGGGTACTTCATTATGTTCTGCTGCTGCGGTGTCGCATATATTTTAGCATGGACGATAATGAAGTTCCTCGTGCCTAAGTATAAGCCGGTGGAGATGTAATAGTCCTATTCTACACGTATGTCACGAACGCAGCGTGCTTTAGAGAAAGTAGCTTCTGCGAAGAGTGAAATGTTGCCATCGGATGTACAGAATCCGTATTTATTGCCGCCGTCTTTTCCGCTGCCACCCAAAGCCTCCACTCCAAAGGACCAGAAAGTTCTGCTTGGATAAGATCCTCTCGACACCAAGTTCGTGTAGTATCTTATTACAGCAAGTTCTGTCTGGCTTGGAAGCCTGTATCCGTCAGGGCAATACCATGCATATACGGAAGAACCATATTTGCTGACTTCATCATTGAGGGCTTTGAACGATACCGCTCCTGATGTCCATGTCTGGTCCGCGGGTGCGGTCTCGAATTTCTTGTAAAGGCTGTTTGCGGTGGCACGCTCATCCTCATAGTCAAGCTCTCTTGAAGTGTAGTACCTCAGGGCGCCTTCATTGATGTGGGTGCATTCGAAAGTATATGAGCCGTCCGCATTCTTTGTGGTCTGGATATAGTCGTCCGGCGTCTTATTTATAGGCGCATCGTTTGCCAGACCAAGGTTCCTTACACATCTTACGGTGAAATTTGTAATTCCTCCCCATTGGAATGAGCCGCTGAGAGGTCCGGTGGAGATACCCTCCTCTCCCCAGATGACAGTAGGCTGCTTGTTGTCTGGATGCTTGGTGCTGGAGATAACATGCTGCCTCCAGCGCGCAGGATCAGGCGAATTGCGGTCAGCGGTGGATCTGTTGTATATACGTACCGAGCTTTCCAGTACGCCGTCTCCCACATACATACCTATCAGCTGTCTTACGGATGCAAGATACCATCTTACCTCATCGCGGTCTATGATGCCGTTTCCGTTGTTGTCCCTGTTGCGGGACATACATATATATCTTAGCGACTCATATCCGTCCCTAAGCTGAGGAAGTTCGTTTCCCACTTCAAATGAGAGATACTTATCCCACCTGATGTTGTTCTCTATGGTGGTGATGTCGCTCGCTGTGGTTCCGTTTGGCGCAAGTCCCCATTCGAAGACACTGTTGGCCAGGCCATTGAACGGGTCCGTATTATTGCCCGAGCCGTCCAGGGACCCGTCTTGATTGTAGGTGAAAACCTTATCCGCATATTCGTCCACGGATTCGAGCCCCCATGCATTTTGGAGCCTGGTGTAACTTTCATCCGTGTTGTATATGCTCTTTATTGGTTTTTGCTGTATGGTGATGACGGAGCCGGTGGCGCGCGATTCAAGGTCCTTACTGGTGTTGGAGTTGCACAATATGTGCATGGCGCGCTCTTCCTTATTGACAAATCGCTTCCAAAGCGTAGGGGAAGACCCGCCGAAGATAGGATCCTTATCGTAGTAATACTCGTCCACGAACACAGTTACGCATATCTTGGCATCATTGAGATTCTCGCTGTCGAAGTCGCATTTGTAGTCTGCATAATTACCGCCGTTCTCAAGCCATGACGCGTATCTTTTCACTTGCGTCTTGATGTATTTCACCATATCGATGATATCCATCACGCCGTCATTGTGGTAGCCCTCAAGGCCGGGGTCGTTGCTCCCGTCAGACTCCTTGTTGTCTTGGGCGCTTCTGAAAGTGGATGACTCGGCGAAGACGCGGTTTGTGTATCTGCGTCGTATGTCTTTATAGAACTTGGTGGACGCATCCTTTTTGTTGAGTCTGAAGTGAACCCATTTGTAGTCCAGTCCGGCCGGGATGTCCGCACCGTCCTGTCCTATGGCTGGAGAGCCTTCCCCGAAAGGTGTCTTTACCCGCCATGTCAAGTCATCGGCCGTAGCGGTTGTCCCCTCGAAGAAATTCTTCGCCCTGAAGGTCATGGTCTTGGTCTCGTAGTGGGCATCGCAAATGGCGATTTCCTCTTTGGCTATAGTTATCTGCCCTGAAGCACCGGGCTGGTTCTCGATATTTTCCCCGTCCGAGGTCTCGACTTCTATTCTTATGTTGTTGACCGAATTGATGGTGACGGTATAGTTGTAACTTGTATTCCTTTCGGTCCGGAAATTGGCTACATTCCCGTATTCGTCATCATTCCAATGCTCTGAATTTCCGTTATGAATGGTGCTGTTCCAGTCCCCAAGATGGATAAGATACAGCACGTCCCCACCCAAAGTCTGTCCTGCCTCGGTGCCGGTCAGTTTCATGGTGACCCTGGCGGATACCAGAACATAAGTGGAGAAGTCGTTTGCATTCTGGAAGATGCGCATGGACTTGGTACTTGTCTTTCCGGAAAGGCTGGTGTATTCCACCGCCTGTACTTCATTGAGTCCGGTGGCGGTCTTTTTCTGCCTGCTCCTGTCCTGATAGCTTGTGAATGAGGAGTTTTTCGGCGTCTGCCTGTTCTCCGGCATGTAGAAAGAGAAAGACGCTTTGTTCGGCTCCGGGAATTCTTCGAAATTTGCCCATTCGCTGTCGAAGAATAAAGATGCGTACTGTGAGTAGTCTCCGGTCGGAGTGTTCGGATCAACGCTGCATGCGTCTTCATTTCTCTCCATCAGAAAGGCCGTCTTAGGGATGTTGAATACTCTCCAACTTTTCGGCTCGAAAGACTGGATGACCTGGCCGTTCTCGTCAGGTCTTGTGCCTGCTTTGAACGTGAACTTTATCTTGGCATCCATTCTTCGGAGAATAAGGCTCCCTGAGCCTCCTCCACCTATGGTGATACCCTCACCGTCGCTTACCGTAACTCCGGATACGCTTCCGGACATAGGGAAGTATCCGTTTCTGGATGTTGTCTCCTGATTGAGATATACCTGGAAATTCTTTATGTCATTCTCGGTATTTATGTTGTGAGACAGCATTTCAGAAGATATTTTCACCATATCTCCGTCAATGTTCGCAAACACATAGATTTTGAATCCTGACCCGGAAGGGGATTTGATCTTGATGACTCCGGTACTTGGCTGGTTTGCCTGCGAATACCACCATCCTTCTTCGATGATATCCAGTTCTCCTTCGCTGTTCGTGCGGTCAAGTTCTCTATACCACTTGCTGTGAATCTTGTGTCCGTCCTTGTCGAAGACGAACACATAAAGGTTCATTATCCTGTTTTCACTTTCGGCATTGAGGGTGGCTTTGGTGCTTACCTCCACATTCGGAGCCGAGCCGAATTTCATGTAGATGTAGCCCTCTCCGCCGGTAAGGCCGCCCGGAGCAAACTGCTCCCTGACGCAGGAAGTCATCATAAGCAGGAATATAGCTGCAAATATGGTGGAAAAGTATCTTTTCTTCATGAAGGTAATCTAATCAAAAGTGGTTTCATTATCAACCGTTTTCCAAATCTCTGTCTCGAAATTCAGTTTCCCGGTATTCTTGTTGAAAAAGATATTGACTCTTATGTCGATATTCTCGTTGCGCTTGATTCTCTGTAGAGGGACAGCTACGCCAAGATCCGGGTCTATATGGCTAAGATCGTTGTTGGCGTAGTTTATAAGGGCTTCCGCACCGTCAAATACTTCCTCTGTGGTAGTGACTGAATTTACTTTATAGAAGTACCATTGATAATGCGGGGACTTGCCTCTGTTGTTGAAGTCAAGGGTTCCGGCATTGTTCCATATATAATTGCCGCCGGAACTGATTGTGTACCCGTTGGTCTCATCTCCTATGACATCGAAGTCGTCTATACTTGTACTAAGGTAAAGTTTGCCGGAGGAGTTTCTCAGGTATTTGTTCTGTCCGATGTTTTTAAGATCGAAGTAATATCCCCACACCAATTTCGACTCGTAAGTCCAGATATAGTCTTCAATGTCGCTGCTGGCAAGCAGGTGGTTCTTCGGACCGTCTCCGCTTGCGAGAAAATCGATACCCACAGAGCCGCTCTGGTGTCCTTTCAGCAGATATCTCATGCTTTTGTTCATTACCAGATACCGTTTGTCTTTTTCCAGGCTTTCGCTCGTCTCTTCGAATGAGTATGAAGAGATGTCCTTGGTGATGACATTTGGCTCACTTGTCTGAGTGCCGGCAAATACACCTCCGCGGATTTTTATTCCCAGAGCTTTGTCGGTCTCGAAAAGGTACACGGCAGGATAAGTCTTCTCATCGTTTGGCGCAAGACCTATTGCGGTGGTCATTTTATCCAATTCCTCGTATACGGCCCCTGGAAAGAAGCTGTCTTGCTCGAAAAGATAGGTCTTGTCCGGGCGGATGTCTTTGAGGCTTATGTCCTTGATCCAAATCATTTTGTCAAGGGTGCTGTTCCGGACAGTTACATGTATCTTGGCGCATATTCTGACAAGAGAAGCGCTGATCATATTCTTGCCCGGGACTACATGGATTTCTTTCACGACGCTCAGCGGCATTCCGTATATACCGTACTCATAGTCGATGGTCGCCTTCTTGAAAGCATCATCAATTGTGGCTCCCGCAGTATACGAAGACAGCGCGTCGCTGTTGGCCACGAAATAGAGCGTGTATGAGGCGCGTTCTACATTGATAAACTGTGCCGATGCAGTTCCCACTCCTGTCATGGTGATGCCGTCCGCCCCCGCGGCCGGACTTCCGGCATCACTTGTGATGACTCTTGCTATCTTACCGTTCTTGTCCACGAGCCAGATGCGCAGAGACTTTATCTCATCCCCGCTCCTGGCTGATTTGGTGGCAGGAAGAGTTATGGATATCTCGATATTTCCGCTTCCGCTTTCCGTGGCGTGCGGGTTCTTGCTGCATCCTATCAGAGAAATGAAGAATATTAACAATAGAAACCTCTTCATGGCGTACTACAGATAAATGTCCACAGGGACTTGTTTGGTGAGCCAAGGCTCGATGGTGACGGATACCTCGATGTCGGATTTGTTGACAAGAAGCGTGTAGGTGTAGATTTTGCCGGCTTCCCATTTGAGCGGCTTCAGATTGACGGTATGGTCGATTTCGTTGTCTCCTCCGCTTTTCCGGGTGAACAGATGGATGGATGTCGGACCGTTTGCCGGGTCACTGCACGTTTGCGGAATTGCGAAAAAGTATTCTTTGAGTTCTAATATATCCGTGGGCTCTACATGCCCCTTGACTCCGAATGTCTTGTCTCCGGTCCATTCGTAAAGCTTGTCCTGGCTATTGAATGTTCCTTGCCAGTTGAACGCTTCGTCTTTGCCGAATCCGGTGTAGCTAAGATGCCCGTAGGCGTTTAATCCCTTGATGTAGAAGTGGATTATATTGTCCGTGTACGTGGAAGGAGTGACCGTCTCCTTGAATGCTATTTTGAATTTCAGTGCGCATAGAGCGTGATTGAACACCATCTGCACTCTGCCGTAGCCGTCATTTGCAGGATATCGCTTTGCCGAAGCCATCAGAAGGTCATAACTGTCATCCAGAACGCGGTATTCTATGTCGATACCGTCTGCGGATGAGCTGGATTGCAGAAGGGTGGCATCGTACGGGTGATAGGCCCTGAACCGGTAATACATGTTCCTTTTCCAGTACTTCTTGGCGGAATACTGCGACCCGCTGAACGTATATGTCCAGTTGGTTTCGTTGCTGATGATATCTGTTGTATAACGCACCTCCACCGGAGAAGAGAAGTCGAATACATTGGTGCCTTTTCCTCCGTCGGTAACTGAATACATTCCATATACTCCAAAAGGTTTGTTCTTAAGGGTTGCGGTCGTGGTTGATTCGCCGGTATGGTTTGACTTGGTGCCTTCAACCTGCGAAACGGTGCTTGTGCTGAACCCGATGGCCGTCCCGTGCTCCTCACCTTGGGGTTTGGTGCATGAGCCGAGCAATACTGCCGCAGATACGAATAATACTGTTCTTATCCTGTGCATGTCTCTATCCTCCGATTACAATGTCAGTATTACCATAGCCGGTCCAGTCGGAAACGCTTCCTCCGAAATCGATAGGATGGTCAGAAGTTCCGAATATAATCTGATATTCAGTGTATTTCCCTCTTTCCCAGGCAGCGCCGTGCATGTTGAGAGATATGACCACATGTTCGTTTTTGATGGCTCCGTTGTCATTGATGGTGTAGTGGATCTCCATCTCGACATTTCCCCTTGTGCCGACAGTTGAAAGGCTCTGAGGTATCAGAAGCATTGTCTCGATGATATGTGTCTTATCGATACCTAACTTTATAGCCGGGGTCAGCGTGTTGTCAACATCGTGGACATCACCTCTGTTGGTCCATTCCGCGCCGTTGAAATCCGCCTTGCCGTAGACATTACGGAAAATTATTCTGTTCAGGTAAATCTCTTTCCCGGGTTCTTCCTTTTCGATGAATGCCGTCACGGCTACTTTGGAAAGAATATGCCTGAATACGATAGGTACGCCGACCATGCCGTATGAAGTCCCGTTAGCGGACTTGTCCTTTACTATGTCTGCCACCATAAGATCGATTCTCTTGTCGCTCCCGTTTGTGGCCCAGTCTGTAACCTCCACGCCTTTGTCCTTGGTAATCTGTATTTTGGCGGATTCCGGTGAATAGGCCATAAATGTGAGAGACCCCTTCTTGGGCCAATAATACGGCGTCTCCGCCTTGAAGACGTTTGTGGCGGGGTCGTAACCTATGACAGCGGAGGAGATGTACGGTTGGGCGTCCGCCTTGTTGGCGGCCCACTTCTTCCCCTGTGGCAGATACCATGCGGAAGAGACGAACGGGACCGTTTTCGGGTACGCTTCTAAGGGGGCCTTTGTCCTGCCACTTATCACCTGATAGCTGATTTCGGTATTGTCCGTAGGACCGCTCTGCTGCACTATTTTCGTGCAGCAGTCAAGTGTCAGGACCAATACGGCCGGTATAATCAGTCTCTTGAGCATTTCCTGTGTTTTGATTTGTGCCTGAAAGGGCGGTCAGGCCCTTTCAGACTGTGATGAAGACGCGCGGATTATAAAGTGCCGCGCATCATAAAAGTGTCTTAGAACGGGATGTCGGTAACGGTACCATCTTCCCAATCCACAACTGAAGGATCCCAGTAAATCTCGTTAAGACCAAGAGTGATTCCGAGAACATACTTCCTATTGCACTCCCAGTCGTTCTTATATATATCCTTGAGATCTTTGGTATCTGTAACTGTCTCTGTGACCGGCTTACCGGCATAAGATGTGATGATATCGTAAACGATGGTAAGCTTAGGATCAATCTTGTCTTTGAGGACCTGAGGCAGTACAATAGAATAATCTGTTGCACTAGGGGTCAATTCGTTATATGTTCCAGCTTTGGCTGTTTCGGTAACTTCCTCGTTGCCTGTGAATACAGTGAGGTCTTTTTGTATGCCCCAGCTATTCCATCCCCATTTTTCCGGATTAGGGTTGGACTGATACTGAGTGAAGGTACCTCTTGTGGATACTTCGGTCAGAGTAATCTTCTTGACTATGAACTTTACCTTAGAATAGGCTTCTTTTTTGTTGACCTTGAATTCTACTTTAGCGAGTGCGTGGCGGAAAACGGTCGGAACGCCTTGCTCCCATCTACCGGTGGCAGATTCATTATTTTCCTTGTCCTTGGCAATCTCCGCTACAAGAATATCCTTATTAAGATTGTCCATAACCGAGTAGTTTTCAATCTTGATACCTGTGTCATGCGCACAAGTTACGCTCGCTCCATCACCAGCGATGCTCGGAACGGGATTGTTAGTAGGGTCATGAATAGTGTTATCTGTCCAGGCAAAGAATGTCAAAGAACCCTGCTTTGGCCAGTAATAAGTATCGGCTGCTGCCCAATAACTTGCACCTGAGGGAGGAGTGATGTAAGTAATCAGGGCATTGTCGATATAAGCTTTCGCATCGGCATGATCGGCATCCCATGTTCTTCCTTTCTCAAGAAAATATGCATAGGAGAAAAAATGTTTGTTCGTCTCAAAGGCTGCGCCGCCTGCCTTGGTGCTGACCGTCTGGAAAGTGATTTCCTTATCAGGAGCATTCACTCTGACTTCGTTTTTGACGCAGGAGGCGAGTGCTGCACAAGCCGCTGCGATGTAAAAAATGTGTTTGTTCATAATGCGTGTGTGTTGATTATTATATTTCTATTTCATGGTGTTCTTCATCCCAGTCTCCAACGCTCGGGTCGAATCCTCCTCCTGCGCCGGGGTCCGGCTTTTCCGGCGGCGGGATGACTACGGTCTCGTTCACGAGAATCCAATGGCGTTTTATGCAGTCTTCCGTCTTGAAGATGTCCGAGATGTCAAATTTCTTTTCTATGTTCCGTCCGTCCGTTGTCCAGAAGTTGAACGTTACGAACAGATTTGTAGTCATGTCCGGGATATGGCCGAAGGTGTTGAATATGCTGCACACTACAGGCGTCCCGTTGTCGTCACTTTTCTGAAGATGCGTATATATGGCGCACGGGTTGCTGAAATCTTTTTCCCGGGTGGATATGTTGGCCTGCCCGGCCATGGATGTAATCACTGCTTTGGCTGAGCTCACATGCTCCAGTCCGTCCACCTTTACCTGCAGATAATACGATTCCGCTATGGATGACGCTTCCGTGTTGATGGTATATACGCCCTTGTGGTAAGGGATGTTCTCGTAGTCGCTGCTTGCCACAAACATGTGGTCCGGCTGGTAATGTATGGACCATCCGTCGAACTTGGTGTCTGCCGCCGGAGAGGAAGCGGAGAGCAATTTCAGCTCAGTAAGCTCCTTTTTGGAAATGGCGTCAGTATAGACGAAGGCGCTTCCATATTCCGCCTCATTGCGTATCATGTTGAAGTCGGATCCGAACTGATACAGCATCATGGAGTACTCTCCCGGCAGTATGTTCAGCCGTCCCTTTATGATTTTCTGTCCGTCCTTGTCGGAAATGTCGGAGATGAACGACTCCGCCACCAGTTCGTGGCTGTGGATGTCGTAGAACAGAACCTTCATGACCTCCGGGTCAATGACCGGAACAGCTATCTTGTCATTATATATGTCGCATGTCACATTGGAGATGGTGTTGAGGTTGATGCGAACCTCAATCTCCGTGCTGAATTCCGGCTCCTCCAGCGCTCTTCGCTCGCAAGACATCAGTACCATGAGTCCGAGCAGCATCAATAGATTTCTGAACTTTCTCATTTGGCTCTGACGTTTAATGTGGTATGATGCTGTTTGCGGACGGACAGCGGCAGGATAAGTGATACTTTGGCCCTGGTGAGTCCGAAATATGATATGGTGCCTGCCTTGAAAGGATCCTTGTACAGGTGTTCGTAGTCCGGAGTCGGCTGATAATGTCTGTAATCCGACCGGAGATATCCTATGGACGCGGAGAACTCAAATCTCAGCCGTCTTCCGACCGGCATCACATATCCCGCGCTTGCTCCCAGACTCCAATATTCGCCCTGGGTGCAGATCTTTTTGTCCCACTGCAGATCGTATATGGCCGAGCTCAGATATGGCCCCACGAACCAGCCGGTCATCCTGGAGTCGTTGAAGCATCCGAATTCGGGTTGTCTGGTGGCAGTCGGGTAATAGCGCGGCTCTATTCCCAACTCCCATATCTGAAATGCGTACTTGTGCCCGTTCGGGCCGGCGGTCCACCACGGGAACAGGTCCGATACGGCGACGGAGAACTTCTCTCCTATCGGAATCTCCACCTCGACGTTCAGCGCGGTGACGACATCATACAGAAGGTTGGTCTTGAGGGCTACGAGCGTTTTGGGGCTGCTTCCCGTCAGTTGTACCTTGCCCCCCCCCCTTGCCCTGCGGGGCCTCAAGGGTAAACGGTATCTGCGCCTCTGAGAGCATTTCTCCCGGATCGTGCCTTAGGGAACTTGTCCATTCGAGCGTGATAAAGGAGCGCCGCATATCCACGAAATATTCCTTTATCATGCGCCTGTACAGCGCGGCATCGTATGTTTTCAGAAGGGTCTTCTTCTTGTCTGCGGGGAGGTCGGCATCGATGATTTTCAGAAGATGCTCTCTTTGGCCCTCGCTCAGAACTTTGTCTGAGAGGACCTTGTCCCTGAACATGTGCCATGACTCTCCGTCAGCTTCGATATATATCCGGTCGGACAGACTGCCGTATTCCGAACTGAGGAATCTGAGCATTGCGCCAGCGCGCCTGCGGGCGAGCCGTGCATTGTACTCGTATGCTCCTTCCGGAGAAGAGTATGACTTGACTGAAAGTCTTTCGATGCTGTTGATGACTCTGGAAGAGTCCTGCTGCAGAGAATGGATAGTGTCGGAAAGGGCTTTGAGCTGGGAATGATTGTCCAGATATTCTTTTTGGAGCACGGCTTTATCCCAACGGAAATCCACATGGAACCCTGCTTTCCTGAGGGTTGTGGTGTCCGATGGAGCTTGTGCATAGATAAGTTCTCCGCAAGTTAAAACAAATACGAAGTTTATCAATGTCAAGAATCGTTTAATCATTCTCAAAATCCTGTAACTTTCATTCTGCGCTGCAAAGATAGGAAAATATCGAAAAAATAAACATTTTTTTATTTGAAAATTCATTGTTTTTGCTTTAATTTGTGATAGTTACGGTGCATTTTCCGCCCCCCCCCCCTCCGAATGTTGAAAAGTGCCGTTTTTCGGCACAGGGCATTATTTTTGAGAGTAAATAAACAAGCCACAGAAAAAATCTGCAGGAGTGGCGGGAAATGGCCGGAAAATAGTATCTTTGTCTTGATATAATCCTGATGAAGTATGAAATTTCCCATTTTGCAGACTCCTGTAATTGCTGAAGAAGACATAATCAGCAAGGCGGATTCCGCCAAGGTCACCATAGAGCAGTTTGCCAGCAATCTTGCCACGGATCCCAATACCACCCTTCACAACCTGTTGAATGATGCCATTCATTTCGGTATCAAGGTGTTGGTGGCAATTCTCATATATGCGGTAGGAGCGTGGCTCATCAAGCATGTCAGAAAAATTCTCAGCAAATGGTTCCTCAGGCGCTCCACCGACAAGACATTGTCAAGCTTTGTGCTGAGCCTCGTGTCCATCACCCTTACCACCATCCTTATCATCGTCACGATAGGTACGCTTGGTGTGAATACGACTTCGCTTGCGGCTCTGCTTGCTGCCGGCGGTATGGCCATCGGTATGGCGATGAGCGGGACGGTGCAGAATTTTGCCGGAGGAATAATGATTCTGGCGTTCAAGCCGTTCAAGGCCGGAGATTTCATTGAGGCACAGGGGTATTCCGGTACCGTGTCTTCAGTATCGATAGTGAGTACAAGTCTTGTCACTCCGGACAACAAATCGGTCATCATCCCTAACGGAGCTCTGTTCAACGGCAATATAAACAACTATTCCCGTAACCCTATCCGACGGGTCGAATGGCTTGTGTCGGTGGAATATGGCACGGATGCCGCAAAATGCTCCTCCCGTCTTGAGGAGTTGATGCGTGCGGACTCGCGTGTGCTGGATTCTTCCACAAAAGGTGCTGCGGACCCGGTGGTGGTACTTTCTCAGCTTGCGGACAGCGCCGTGATATTTTCTGCCCGCGCATGGGTCAAGACTGAAGATTTCTGGGATGTGTATTTCAAGTTGAACTCCGAGATATACACCGAACTGCCGAAGGCCGGCATACAGTTCCCTTATCCTCAGCTTGACGTGCATGTGCACGATGACAAATCTGTCGAATAATGAGTGAGTGGGCCATAGTGGCACTTGTCTGCCTGATGTCTTTTGTGGCGAGTTTTATCCAGAGGACATCCGGCTTCGGTTTCGGCATAGTGGTGATGGCGGTTTTTCCGCATCTGCTTGCTTCTTATGGAGAAGCTACGGCCTTGTCCGGAGTGCTTGCGGCGCTGACTTCCGTGGTGACGGCGATAAAGATGCGCAAGATGGTTTCCTGGAAGAAACTCCTGCCGATACTGCTCACTTTTCTTGTATTTTCGTATTTTGCCACCGGGTTTATGGCACATGTTTCCGGGGGAGAGATGAAGCATGTCCTTGGGGCGGTGCTTATAGTGGTCAGCCTGTATTTTTTCTTCCTTGCCGACCGGATACATCTTCGTCCGGGCCTTCCGCTTCAGGTCGGAATGGGGACGCTGTCCGGCGTGATGGGCGGCTTGTTTGCCATGCAGGGTCCTCCGGCGGTAATCTATTTCATATCATCTTCCGATACCACGGAAGAGTATATCGCCATGACTCAGTGGTACTTCTTCGTGGGCAACGCCATGATGACCGTTTACCGTTCAGTGGATGGTCTTGTCACCGGGTCGGTTCTGAGTCACGCCGCGTTTGCCGTGCCAGCCGTCGCCTTAGGTATCATATTAGGCGACAAGGCGTCGGGGCATATAAAACTTTCGTTGCTCCGACGCCTTGTCTATGCGTTTCTTGCCGTATCCGGCGTTATTACTTTGCTGGTGTGACAGGGATGCTGATGCCTATCTCAGGGAAACTCATCTTGGCATTTTCCTCACGGACGTCATCCTTTGAGTAGGTGATGGTCCAGGTGTCCATTGTCATAAGTGAATACAACTTGTCCTCTGTCATAGGTGCCGTGTACCTTATGCGGATGCAAGGCTTCAGGTCGTCGTTGAGGGTCAGATATGTGCCCAGAACGCCATCGTGACGGGAGAGGTGGTTGCTCAGATATGGCATGCTTCTCAGAATTATAGGCTTCTCGTAGTTGTGGTCTGCGATTTCGTAATAGAACTGAGCGGCACCGGCCGGAACTTCCTTCTTGTACTCCGCCTTGAAGGAGTCGAACATCCTGAGAAGGTATTCTCTCTCGGAGATGTTGGTACTTCCTTCCTCCATGCGGATAAACTTGAATCCGAGGTTGATGACATTGACGCCACCTCCGTGAACCGGCATTTCCAGAGTCTTCTTCTCTACGATATCCTTGAACCATTTGGCGTCAAGCTGCTCGTCCGGAGCCATATATACCTTCACTACGAGCGGGCAGTCATACATGGATTCGAGACCGTAGATCTTCTTCTGGGAGAATCTCATCTGCATGCCGAGGTAGTTGAGATCGAGCTTGTCGAACATCTTCTCGGTCCTGATAGTTACGCATTTAAGAGAATCATAGGTGCCCGGCTCCAGACTGTTGACCCTGAATTTGGAAGGGACGAATATCTGGGCCTGAATCTTGTCGGCGTCAGTGGCATTGGCGTCGAACGTGACCACAACGGTGTGGCTTCCTACATACGTCTTGACTCCGTGTACGCCCGGAACCTTCTCCATTTTGGCTTTGAATGCCTTGGAACTGCTGAAGCATTTCACCGACTTGAGGCCTTCGACCTTGAGGGTTTCAAGCTTCATCTCCGGAGTTATTCCCCACTTCTCGTCAATGGTAGGCACTTCGAATTTTCCACCCACAATATATGCCACGATGACAAATACTACCGTCAGGACGGCAGGTATGAACTTGGTGAAACTGCTGCACTTGCTTTCCACTTCCGGCTTGACTCCGAAAGACAGGGCGTTCACAGGGCAGGAAGCCACGCACTCTCCGCACAGGGTGCAATCTACTGCATTGACCTTTCCGCCATAGGAAGGAACATCGATATTGTATGGACAGTTCTTCTGGCAGATGCGGCAGCTGCGGGTACATTTGCTCTTGTTGACGACCACGCCGAAAAGCTGAGGTTTCTGCCTGCCGCAGAGGATTTCCAGAAGGTAGCTCAGAAGGCACATTGCGCCGAGCAGCCATATCCATGCGATGTGTACGCCGAGCAGGTTGAGGCCCCACCATATACCTACAAGCACGACCAGCCATACCCAGAACTTGAGTGAATTGGAGATGGCCCCGAGAGGGCAGATATACTTGCACCAGAACCTGTCCACGAGAAGTCCCGGGATCACTACGAGAGAAACCGTGATGATGGACATCCAAAGCGTGATTTCTCCCTTGAATCCGGTAGCGGTGGCGTAGTACGGATCAAAATTCTTGCAGAACAACTCGCTTGCCGTCATCGTCATATAGAAGGTGAAGAACAGGAGCACATATTTGACTATGCGGAGCACTTTGTCGGCAATGCTGGTGCTCTTGATGTTGAAAGCCTTGAATCCGATGGTCAGCCTTAGTTTCTTGAGCAGGTCTTCCACGGTTCCGACAGGGCAAAGGTATCCACAGAAGAGTTTGCCAACAACTATGACCACAGCGGCCAGCGCCAGACCCATCACTATCTGCATGCTTGTCATGGAGCAAGGAAGTGAATCGTTGGCGAGATAGGTTCCTAATGCCTCCAGTCCGCCGAAAGGACAGTACTTTTCAGGGTCCGGAGCACTCATTTTAGGGAAAATGAGCGAAGCGAGTCCGCTCAGGAAGAAAATCAGCAGGGCAAGCACTCCCCATTGGAGGAGAAACTTGGGCCAATTGGTCTTTACAGTTGATTTCTTTGCCATAATGTTATTTGTTTGACGTTATTCCTAATTTTTTGAGAAGGGCTTCCGGCTGCGGATCGTGTCCGCGGAAGTTGCGGTAAAGCACGGCTTCGTCGTCGGTACTGCCTTTGGTAAGCACGTTCTCAAGGAACGCCCCGGCTACTTCACTGTTGAAGATACCCTTCTCTTCGAATGCCGAGAATGCATCGGCCTCGAGCACCTCCGCCCATTTGTATGAATAATATCCCGCAGCGTACCCGCCGGAGAAAATATGCGAGAACGCGGTGGATATGCATGTGCCCTCCACGAAAGGAAGGGTCTTGTATCCGGACAGGGCATTCATTTCCAAATCATGTATGTCTTCTTCTACCGGAACGGTGCGGTCATACCATGCGAGGTCGAGATACCCGAAGTGCAGCTGGCGCACCTGAAGATAGGCGGAAAGATAGTTCTTGGATTCCACGATCCTGGTGATGTACTGCTCCGGAATAACCTCTCCGGTGGAGTAGTGTCTTGCAAATGTTTCCAAATACTCCGGCTCGTATCCCCAATTCTCCATAATCTGGGATGGAAGTTCCACGAAATCGCGCGCTACGTTGGTACCTGTCAGAGACGGGTATCTTCCCTGTGCGACCATGCCGTGTATGGAGTGCCCGAACTCGTGCAGGAATGTAGTGAGTTCGTAATGTGTCAGAAGGGACGGTGCGGTAGCCGTAGGCTTGCTGAAATTGGTGACTATGCTTACAAACGGTCTGTATTCCACTCCGCCAATGATGCTCTGCTCGCGGAATGTGGTCATCCATGCTCCGCCGCGTTTGGTGGCGCGAGGGAAGAAGTCCGCATAGAAAAGGGAAATGTGCTTGCCGTCAGCATCGCATACGTCATATACCTTGACATCCTTGTTGTAGCCCGGAATGTCGGGACGAGGGGTGAACTGGAGTCCGTATAGTCTGGTAGCAAGTCCGAAAACTGCATCTATGCAGGAGTCAAGCTGGAAATATGGCTTGAGGAGTTCGTCGCTCAGGTCATATTTTGATGACTTGTATTTCTCTGACCAGTAGGAGAAGTCCCAAGGCTGAAGCTCTGTCCCGGTGTATCCGTTGGACCTTGCGTACGAAAGTATCTGTGCGAGCTCCTGCCGTGCTGCAGGAAGCGACGGCTCCATGAGTTCGTCCAGAAGGCTTCTTACGGCATTTACGTTTTTGGCCATTCTCTCCTTGAGGGCATATTCGGCATAACTGCTGAATCCCAACAGATTGGCTATCTTGAGCCTGGTGTTGGCTATCTGCCGGCACACTTCGCTGTTGTCGTTTTCCCCGCCGTAGGCCCTGGAGTTGTATGCCAGGTAGCACTGTTTGCGCAGGTCCGGGCGGTCGCTGAACTGCATGAACGCAGAGTAGCTCGGATATGAAAGATCAAATACCCATCCTTGCTTTCCCAGTTCGGCGGCGGTCGCTGCGCCCATGTCTTTCACGTAGTCCGGAAGTCCCGAAAGGTCCGAGCTGTCGGTGAGTTCAAGCTTCCACGCGTTGGTGGCGGCAAGGGCGTTTTTGCCGAATTTCAGAGAGAGAAGAGAAAGCTGCTCTTCGTATTCGCTGTATAATTTCTTGTCTTCCGCGCTGAGGTTGGCTCCGCTCAACTCGAATTCCCTGTATGTCTTCTCAAGCAGCCTGAGCTGATCCTTTTCCAGGTTCAGGCTCTCTCTCTGCTCCCATACGGACTTTATTCTGGCGAACAGGGTTTCATTCAGAGACACATACATGGAGTACTGTGTCATCAGAGGTGAGACTTTCTCCGCGATGGCCTGCATCTTCTCATCGGCGTCCGCTTCGAGAAGGTTGTAGAAGATGGCACTTACCGAAGATAGCCGCTGTCCCGAAAACTCGAGCGCTTCAATGGTGTTGGCAAATGTCGGCGCTTCCGGATTGGATGTGATGGCATCTATCTCGCCGCGAGCTTCTGCGATGGCCTGTTTGAAGGCAGGGAGATAGTGCTCCGTGCGAATCTTGTCAAATTGCGGTGCGCCGTATGGAAGAGGCGATTCTGTCAACAACGGATTTTCCATTTTGCATGAAATTGTAACTGCGGCCAGTGTCGTGACGGCCAGGGTGATGAGTGCGTGTTTCATTATTTTTGTCCTATTTCAGCGAGAATATTGTCGCAGTGGGCGTAGTTTTCAAGTGTCCAGAGCACGAATCTGATATCCACGTTGACGCATTTGTTGTATCCAGGAGTCCAATATACGTCAGATGCGAGGGATTCCTTGTTGCCGTCGAAGGCAAGTCCGACGATTTCGCCCCGGGCATTGAGCACCGGACTTCCCGAGTTGCCGCCTGTGATGTCATTGTCCGTGAGGAAATTGACCGGAAGGTCAAGCCCTTTGTCCTGTGCTTCTTCGAGAAGATTCTTCCATTCCGGAAGAAGGTGGAAATCATAGGAGTCGGGATTCTCCTTGGCAAGTATTTCTGAAGAGACAGTCTGCCACGGGAGCATTTTCCCGTCCCTTTTGAACGAACTTACCTTTCCGTAGGTGAGTCTCATCGTGGAGTTGGCGTCCGGGTACTGCTCGATGTGGCGGCGTTTGCGTGCGCGGTACTTGGCCTGGGTGTACTCTTTGTCAAGGGCAGTGAGGCTGCGCTCTCCCATGATTGAGTCAATGTCTTTGTTGAAATCACTTACGTTGACATCGGCGAAGAATTTGTAGATGCCGTCATCCTTGGTCATGTGCCTGTCTATCCAAAGCGCGTTGAACATGGCGTCGTAGTCTTTGCCGAACCTGCTCAGAAGTTCTTTCTGATACTCTCCGAAATACTTCGGGTTCACGTTGTCGAAGTAAGACTGCAGGCAGTAGCGGAAAAGATCCTTTTCCACTCTGAGGTCAAGCTTGGAATACTCCTTGTCCATGTCAAGAGGCTTGCGGGCCGTACGCAGTCTTGTGGCTACGAGTCCGAGTCCGGTGCCTCTTATCATCGTCTCCCTGTAATATGTGAGACTCTTCTGCGCATCACTTACTTCGGCGTATTTCTCTTCGAGTTCTTTGAGCAGAGCCTTTTCGTCACGCAGCATCCTGCGCTCTTCACGTCTTATATGCTTGGATGCTCCGAAGCGGCCGACGTTCTGCACGAAGCCCTCGTCATTCTCCTGTACGTTGCTGAGCGAGAAATACTTGTCCGAGTACTTGAGTCTGATGTCCGGGTCTTTGTCCATCCATCCTTTAATGATGGCCATCTGGTCAGCCCTGACCTTATTGCTTACCGGAAGCGTAATGTGGCTGCGGTAATTGACTTTGGCTGAGGAAGAGTACCTTGCCGTCCTTCCAGGGTATCCCATAATCATTGTGAAATCCCCCGGTTTTACGCCTTGGGTGCTTATGGTAAGGTGACGCAGCGGCTTCATCGGGACATTGGCGTCCGAATGAGGTGCCGGCTTTCCGTCAGGGCCGGAATAGATGCGGTACATCGCGAAGTCACACTTCTGCTGCGGCCATTCCCAGTTGTCTATGTCTCCGCCGAATGCGGCGATGCTTACCGGAGGTGCGGCTACCAGTCGTATGTCGGTATATACCTCATAAAGGGCAAGATAGTACTTGGAGCCGGACCACATGCTGCTTAACGAAGCCTCGTATCCGGTAATCTTGGAATATTTCTTCTCCAGCAGGGAAGATACCCTTCTGCTGCCGTGCGGCTGTCCCGATGCTTTGAGGGATTCCACCGTTTCTTCCACCTCATCCGTCACATCAAGCACTTTCTTAAGGAAATAGGCGCTCTTGCCGGGAATATATATTTCCCCGTCACGCGAATTGGCGAAGAATCCGGTCTCCAGGTAATTGTGCTCCGGAGTGCTGAGCGAGTGTACGTCCGAATACGCGCAGTGATGGTTGGTGATAAGCAGACCCTCTTCCGATATCATGCTTCCCGTGCAGCCGAAGTCCAAAGACACGATAGCATCCTTGAGGGACACTTTGCTTTCGTCGTAAATCTCTCCCGGGGCCAATTCAAGCCCTGTTTTCTGCATCTTTTGCACCAAAGCTTCGGACAGCGCATTCACCATCCACATGCCTTCGTCGGCTGATGCTGCCAACGGACGCAGAACCAGAACAAGTGCGACAACAATAAGGTATTTTTTCATTTCAAAACCAGTTAAAGCTTCTGAAGAACTTATATGTAAACATCCAAAGTTGGGGATAATCTTACAAAAAAACAATAGATTAAAAACATTAGGCGTCTCTATTTGATTTGTTGATATTATTTATATTTTTGCAATAGGAAACGTGTGTCAACGTTGATGCACAGCAATATGGTTAGTGGTATATGAGAAAGCCAATTGTCGCAGTATTATTGTTTCTGATGCTTCCGGTTCTGCTTGCGGCCGCTCCTCAGCACTTTAAGGTGTCAGGTACTGTCACTGATGCCGCCACCGGGGAGCCCCTTATAGGCGCGGTGGTCAATGTGGATGAGCTTTGGGCCGTCACGGATGCGAACGGAGCCTTCACCATAGACAAGGTGCAGCAGGGAAAGTATGACATCAAAGTCAGCATTCTCGGCTATGTTGACTATAAGTTGTCGATAGATGTCAAGCGGGACATTTCCAACATATCGTTCCGGCTCAAGGAGAGCAGTCTGGCTCTTGACGAAGTGGTTGTTACGGCCAAGCGTCCAAAGGACGGCACGGGAACTTCTCACGACATCGGCCGCGATGCGCTCAATCATTTGCAGCTCAGCAATATGACTGATATGGCGGCTCTTCTTCCGGGCGGACGCACCACCAATCCGGACCTTACATCCTCATCTACTTTTTCCGTGCGTTCTTCCGGCTCGGCGGCGGGTAATGCCGCTTTCTCCACGGCGGTGGAGGTTGACGGAGTGCGTATGGGCAACAACGCTGCCTTTTCCGAACTCGGCGGAGTGGATACCAGGAGTATATCAGTGGACAATGTCGAATCGGTTGAGGTGATCTCCGGCGTGCCGTCTGCGGAATACGGGGACCTGGGCAGCGGAATGGTGAAGATTCATACCAAGCGGGGCCGTTCGCCGCTCAACGTGACGTTCTCCGTGAACCCGAGGACTTATCAGACGTCCCTTTCCAAAGGTATCGATATGGGGCTCGACGCCGGTGTGCTGAACCTGAGTGCCGAGTGGGCCAATGCCACCAAGAAGCTCACTTCCCCGTATGAGTCTTATACCAGAAGAAGCCTGGGTGCTGTATGGAGCAACACTTTTGCCAAAGTGCTCAGATTTGAAATAGGGGTTAACGGCAACCTTGGAGGTATGAACAGCAAGGATGACCCGGATGCTTTCAAGGGCCAGTATTCCAAGGTAAGGGACAATGCCCTCCGTGCCAATACATCCCTGACATGGCAGATTAACGAGCCGTGGGCTACAAACCTGAAGTTCGATGCCTATGTCAATTATGCGGACAACCTTTCACATCTCCACAAATACAATTCTGCGGCATCCCGTCTTCCGGCGGTGCATTTTGAGGCGGAAGGGTACAGTTACGCCACACTGCTCCCCGAGGGAGAATACTATTCCGACCGGATGGAGGATTCCCGGGAACTGGATTCCGGAGCATCGTTGAAATATACCCTCAACTCCCGGTTCAACGGATTCCGGAGCGCTTTTAAGGCTGGTCTCCAGTGGAAGGCTTCCGGTAATGTGGGGCAGGGAGAGTATTATCTTGATCCGGACCTTGCTGCAGACGGATATCGTCCGCGGCCTTATACGGATTATCCTTTCATGCATACCGTTTCTGCCTATGCCGAGGAGGATTTTACATTCCCGTTCGGTCTGCGTCTGACGGCCGGACTCCGCTACGACAGGATTCTTATAGAGGGCAGCCGGTACTCCAATGTGGGGTCTTTCTCGCCGCGTATCAACGCCAAGTGGGATATAAGCAAGAATGTCTCGCTCAGAGCCGGATGGGGCCTTGCCGAGAAGCTTCCTTCCTTCTACATTCTCTATCCTAAGCAGGAATATCGCGACATTCTTGTCTCCAGCGGATATGATGCTGCGGGAGAGCTTTACTATCGTTACTATACCCAGAGTTGCCCGATAGAATATAATCCGGATCTCAAATGGCAGCGCAACAGCAATGCCGAGGTGGGAATTGATGCCAAGGTGTTCGGGATAAACCTCTCGTTGGTAGGATATTACAACCTTACCGAGAATCCTTACAAATTCTCCAACAGTTTCCAGGCGCTCGTGCTGAATCGTGACGGCTACGACGACAAGACATTCGTTTCTGTCAAGCGTCAGGACAATGGCGCTCCCGTGAAGAGAGCCGGAGCGGAACTCACGATGGATTTTCCTCAGATAACCCCTATCCGCACTTCTTTCAGGCTTGACGCTTCGTACGGATGGACCAGGACAGACGATGACGGACTGTACTACTATTATAATACCGGATGGTCGCATCCGGAGATACCTTCCCGTTCATATCCTTATGTCGGAGTATATGCCAACGGTGGCAATTCTTCCCTTATGATCAGGGGCAAGGTCAGTTCTTCCCTTACCGCCAACCTGACATCCATAACGCACATTCCGGAAGCGAGACTGGTGATTACCTGCCGGCTTGAAGCCTCTCTTCTCACGCGCTCACGCAATCTTCCGACCGGGGGCGAGGATGTGTTGTATCCTGTCGGATATCTTGACGTCGAGGATGGAGGCACGCAGATGCATCCTTTCTCCGAGCGCAACAAGACCGACAACAAGTTCAAGGATCTTATCATCAGGCCGTCCAACTCATATCTTTTCGCACAGGACGGATATGGTGCATACATGTCTGCCAATCTGAGTGTTACCAAGGAAATCGGAGAGGCTGTAAGTCTTTCGTTCTTTGCCAACAACTTCACCAACTCCCGTCCATACGTCATATCCAAGGCTACCGGAGTGGGAGCTATCTTTACGCCTGCGTTTTATTACGGACTTACCTGCAGAATCAAGTTATGAGACACTTTTATATCATATTTGTGGCATTGCCTATATCCGTGCTCCTCTTCTCTTGTGTGAGAGTAGGGGATGGAAACCCTTATATGCCGGACTTGCAACGGCTTGAAATCAGTCTTGAGGTTCCGGACGGCGATTCTGCGGACTATAGTCTGGCGGAGATATCCGTCAGGGATATCAACACGGACGCCACCTATCCGGCTCGTTGCGATGATTCCGGAAAGGCTTTTGTCGATGTCCCGAACGGGGTGTACATGGTGACGGTTTCCATTCTGAACGGGGAGCAGTCATTCAACGGGACAAGGAACGGAGTGGTTGTAAGCGGGGCTTCTTCAGACTGTGCCATAAAGCTTTCGCGACTGAGACTGTCGGATATTGTCATAAAGGAAATCTATTGCGGCGGGTGCCTGAAATACCCGCAGGAAGGGACATACCAGTCGGACTCATACATTATTCTGCACAATAATTCCGCTTCTACCGTACATCTTGACGGATTGTGCTTCGGAACTCTTGACCCATACAATTCCAACTCCGTTTCCGTCTGGGAAGAAGGAATAGATTTCTCTCCGATTATTCAGGCTGTATGGCAGTTCCCCGGTGGTGGTGAAGATTTCCCTTTGGGCAAGGGAGAAGATGCCATAATCGCGGTGAGAGGCGCCATTGACCATAGCGCGTACTATCCTCAGTCTGTGAATCTTAATAGAGAAGACGTATTCGTGTGCTACAATCCTTTGTATTTTGCGAATCCGATATATCACCCGGCGCCGGGCCCGCTTGTGCGCACGGACCATTATATGAATGTGGTGATAAAGACAGGGCAGTCCAATGCCTACACGCTTTCCATCAATTCCCCTGCGGTAGTGATTTTCAGAGCCGAGGGTACCACTATTCAGGAGTTTGTCTCCAAGAGCGAGAACGTCATACAGAAGCCGGGAAGCGATAAGGACAGGATTGTCTGCATACCTAACGAATGGGTGCTTGACGGCGTGGAGGTATTCAACGGCGGATCTTCATCCAACAAGAAACGCATTTCTCCGTCCATTGACGCATCCTACGTGACTCTTTCCAAGACATTTGAGGGCAGGACTCTAATGCGCCGGACGGATGAGAACATGAGTGCCAAGAAGGGTTATGAGGTCCTCGTGGACACCAACAACAGTTCAAAAGATTTTTATGAGCGTGAAACACAATCTCTTCATAAATAGAATCGCTGCGTTGACGGTTCTTCTGTGCCTGCCAGTATGTGTATCGGCGCAGAAATACGATCGGCTTCTCAAACGCAATCTTTGGAATGACGGTTCCAATATGGCGGCGTTGAGGTTGGACAGTCTGGATTTCTCCGAGGCTTCGTTGTCGTTTGCCTATACCGGAGGGGATTTCAGGAATTACAACCAGTCTTCTTCGGATCTCAGCGGAGGAGCGCTTGCCCGTTCGGTGAATCATCTTGACAAATTCTCGATGACCGGGACTTTCGGGTTCAGCGATACTGAGGCGCGGGGGATGTGCGGCTCAATGTTCATTGATCCGGGATATTTCCCTATAGATGTGAGCGAGTTTACTCCGGGCCGGAAGTCTTTTCAGAAGTATCTGGTGTCCGGCGGTATTTCAGTGCCTCTTTCGTCCGGATGGATGATAGGCGCGTCGCTGGATTTCAAGTCAGCCAATGCTGCCAAGCGTAAGGATCTCAGATACACCGGGTATAAACTTGATATGGAGTTCTCTCCGTCCGTTGTATATGTGGCAGATGGATTTGCTGCCGGACTTTCTCTGAAGGTGGGAAGAAATACGGAAATTATCAATGCCGAGCAGATCGGAACGTCAGATACGGCCCCGATGGCCTTCTTTGATGAAGGTTTGTGGCTTGGAAATTATCAGGCCTGGACCGGAAGCGGGGTGCATCTTAAAGAGCCCGGTGTCAACGGTCTGCCTGTATATAAGAATACTCTCGGAGCCGCCGTTCAGTTCGCTGCCGGAGGATTGTTCGCTGAATTTGGCTTTGACTACTTTCGCGGAGAGGTAGGCGAAAGGCAGAACGTGTGGTATCGTTTCCGCGGCCCGGAATATTCCATGAAGCTGGACTACCGCTTCGGGAAGAATACTCTGAGGGGCTATGTTCTATATGAATATGGTACCAATCGCAAGAGCGTTCTGGATAAGGTGACATCCGGAGGTGTGACCCTTGTCAAGGAGTACGGGAGCAACAAAATCCGCGAAACCGGCATCTTAAATGTCGGGGTATCGTATGAATGGACAAACGATGCGATGGTATTTGGTGCCGGAGTTTCGTTCTTGGACAGAAGGGATGTGGTTTCGGTCAGGTATCCGTTCGTGTCCGGCAGGGAGCTGATGAGCGGAGATGTCCGTGCGTATGCGACGCTTCCTTTCGGGAAATGGGAGATAGGGGGTGAGATTGGATTTATGGCAGGGCGGTCCAATGATTCCGAGTGGACCGTTTCGGAGGTTGATTCGGATGTGGAGGCTCCTTTCAAGCACGGGGAATTGTATTCCGTGGCAGGTGAATACGAGACGATTCCACGCATTGATGCCGGGCTTGGGGTTACTCGATATTTTCGCAAGGGCCTGTTTGCCGCTGTCCGCGGGTCTATGATCAAGGCGTTTTCTCCTGAGGAGATACCAGGGTCATGGAGGTATTGTGCAGGCATAGAATTTGGTTTAACGTTTTAAATATTTCAATTATGAAGAAATCATTGGCTTTTGCTCTTGTCCTCGCCGCCATGGTGGCTTGTGATAAAGCGGCTCCGGCTCCAGAGGGAACCATCGAGTCCAAGGAAAGCGTGGTCGTTCCTTTTGACGGCGCTACCATAAAATACAGTCTCACAGCCAACTGTGACTGGAAAGTGACTACTACGACAGTGGATGTCGTGCCTATGAAGGGTACGGAAGGTACCACGGAACTTACCGTTGTCGTTCCGCCTAACCATACGGTAGATGCAGTTAAAGAGTCTTTCACTGTGGCATTTACCAATGCTGACGGCGTGTCTGAACTGAAAGTCGTGGAGATTGCAGTTCCTGCCCCGTCTTTGGAATACGGCGGATATACATACGGCGTCAAGTACTTTGGCGACGGAAATTATTGGATGACAGAGAATCTTCATTACATTCCTGAAGGCGTGAACGTCTCAGACGACCCTAAGACAGGTACAATGTGGTATCCATATAGCCTTGAGCTTAAGGAAGGTGCCAAATCTCCTACAGTCAAGGATATCCTGAAGGATGACGCCAGCATCGCCAAGTTCGGATATTTCTATTCTCCTGCCCTGGCTTTGGGGGTTGAGAAGATTGATGCTTCCAACTACAATACTCTTGAGAAGACCAGAGGCATCTGCCCTGAAGGATGGCATATCCCTTCAGCAGCCGAGCTTTTCAAACTGTGCGGTGCTTCAGTCAAGATGGACAATGAGGCTGCCAAGCCTGCGGATGATCCTAATGCCATGTTCTGGGATCCTGATCTCAAGTATGGTTCTGTGGCAAAGTCTTTCGAGCATGGATTTAATTTCCAGCCAGCAGGTTCCGTAATGTCCGGCAAGTATATGACTGCGATGATTGATGATACCAAGTGCGATGTCAGTGAGTATTTAGGTATGAACGGCATGACGTATCTTCTCGGTTCCACCGGTCACGCCAAAATGAAAGACGGAAAGCAGACTGGAGAACAGGTGACAGGAATGATGACAACTTTCACAAAGGTTTACCTGAAAGGCCGTCTGAGCGTAGCGTATCTTGATGTCAAAACAGGTGTGTCAGTGCGCTGTGTGAAGGATAAATAGCAGTTTTGCTGAATAAAATGTCGAGCCGCTCAAAAACTTGTTTATTTGAGCGGCTTTTTCGGTAATAATGACTAACTTTGCGAACTTGTGTTCAAGAAATATTATTAATTTTTCAGATAAATGTCACAAAACAAAGTTTCTGTAAAGAACATCGTACTCCTGTGCGTAGTGCTTGCGATTACGGTTTTCTTGTGGGCAGTTCCGACATCGTTCTTCGGAATCGAGGGACTCACTGCCGTGCAACAGCGAATGATTGCCATCTTCTTCTTCGCAGCGCTTATGTGGATTGTAGAGGTTGTGCCTAACTGGACCACATCTCTGATTGTCATCGTGGTGATGCTGCTGACAGTTTCTGACAAGGGATTGAAGTTCCTTTGCAATCCGGAAAGCGGTACTCTTGTAGACTACAAGTCCATAATGGCTTCTTTCGCCGATCCTGTAGTAATGCTCTTCATGGGCGGCTTCGTACTTGCCATAGTGGCTTCCAAGTATGGTATGGATGCTGTGATGGCGAAGTTCCTTCTCGGGCTTTTCGGAAAGAAGCCGAAAGTTGTTCTTCTCGGATTTCTCATTGTCATCAGCGTGTTCTCCATGTTCATGAGCAACACTGCTACCGCGGCGATGATGCTTGCTTTCCTTGCACCTGTGCTCAAGAGTCTTCCTGATGATGAGACCGGCAAGGTGGGGCTTGCACTTTCCATTCCTATCGCTGCCAACCTCGGTGGTATCGGAACCCCTATCGGAACTCCTCCGAATGCTGTGGCTATCGGTGCTCTCGAGAATGCCGGCTACAGTATCGGATTCCTTGACTGGATGCTCAGAATGATACCTTACGTGATAGTCATGATTATTATCGCATGGGTGCTTCTTACAGTTTTCTTCCCGTTCAAGGCCAAATCCATCGTTCTTGACATTCCTGTCAAGGAGTCAAAGAAGGACTGGAGAACTTATGTGGCATGGATTACTTTCTTCCTTACCATTCTCCTTTGGGTGACAGAGCAGGCTACCGGTATCAACTCCAATGTGGTGGCTCTTATTCCTCTTGCAGTATATACCTGTACCGGAGTGTTCACCAAGGAAGATATCAAGGAGATTAACTGGAGCGTACTCTGGCTCGTTGCCGGAGGATTTGCCCTTGGAATAGGTCTCAACAAGACAGGACTTGCCGCTACTCTTATCAATGCGATTCCGTTCAGCTCCATGAACGTGGTCATCGTGATGATAGTTGCCGGTCTTATCTGCTACCTCCTTTCCAACTTCATCTCCAACTCAGCTACGGCAGCCCTTCTCGTGCCTATCCTCGTAGTTGTGGGTACTGCTCTTGAAGACCCTGCAGCGGCCAGCCATACTCAGTTTGAAAGTATGGGCGGAATGTATGCGCTTATTCCTTTCATAGCTATGTGTGCATCCATCGCCATGCTCTTCCCTATATCTACACCTCCGAATGCCATCGCGGCCTCCACAGGTCTGGTTTCCACCAAGGATATGACCAAGGTCGGCATTATCATCGGTGTCATAGGCTTCATTTTGGGATACTTCCTTCTTACTACATTGTTCCCATTCCAGGCTGCATAAAGTTTAACTTATGTGAGGAGACGGTGCTTTTTCTGTCTCCTCATGTTTTGTCCAATTTATATTATGAACTGCAAAAGAATTGTAATTGCCGTTTCGGCATTGTCGCTGCTCGGTACTGCCGCTATGGCACAGGAGAGCAAGCCGCAGCTCAAGTGGTACGGATTTATACGTAACTACGCTGCTGTAGATACTCGCGAGAGTGTTGCAGGTACGGAAGATTTCTTCTACTATCTTCCAAAAGATGAAAAAATCGTTGATGGTGAAGATCTCAACGCCAGAACATCGGCCAGGTTCGCCGCCCTTACATCCAGACTCGGTCTTGACGTGACAGGATATGAGTTTGACGGGTGGAACATGGGAGCCAAAATTGAGGCCGACTTCTACAGCGGAGTGTCCGGAGTGACCGGTACTGCAGTGTTTCGTCTTCGTCAGGCTTATGCCACCATCGCCAAGAATGACCTTTCTTTCAAGGTAGGACAGGCCTGGCATCCTATGGCTGTTGATATGCCGGATGTGATTTCCCTCAACACCGGAGCACCGTTCGGTCCTTTCAGCCGTACCCCGCTCGCTCAGGTAGAATATAAGTTCTTCCCTGCGCTGACATTTACAGCTGCCGCTATTTGGCAGATGCAGTATGTTTCTGCCGGCCCTGGCGCCAATGATGTTGGTGTGAGATATTCGGCTGATTTTATCAAGTATTCATGCACTCCGGAGTTCTATTTCGGACTCACTTTCGCTCAGAACGGATTCCTTGCACGTGCCGGACTTGACATTCTTTCCATCAAGCCAAGGAATGTGGATCAGATAAGCAAGAAAAAGGTCAATGACCGCATCACTACGGTGTCTCCTTTCCTCTATGCCCAGTATAGCGAAGGTCTTCTTACCCTTAAGGCAAAGACCATCTTCGCACAGGCAGGTGAGCATCTGAATCTTAACGGCGGTTATGGCGTATCGAAGATTAATTCTGACGGAAGTTGGGAATATACTCCTACCCGCAACCTTTCTTCTTGGTTCTCAGCCAAGTACGGAAAGAAGCTTCAGGGAGTCCTTTTTGCCGGATATGTAAAGAACTTCGGTACTGCAGGTACTATCCTCAGCAAGGATATGCTCTACTTCAGCAAGAACAGTTTTGCCAATATGAACCAGATGTGGAGACTTACTCCTACCGTCATTTACAATTTCGGCAAGCTTGCGCTTGGTCTTGAGTATGAAGTGACTTCTGTGGAATATGGCTCATGGGGAACGAATTTCGCGGAAGGTCTTGCTACCGAGAACCTTCATTGGATAACCAATCACCGTGTACAGGCCATGCTGAAATTCAGCTTCTGATAATCTGCTGACTGATTGTTATAAAAGAAAGGGGATGACCAAAAAGTCTTGATAGACTTAGAGGTCATCCTCTTTTTCTATTTGCTCACCTCCGAGCGGTGGGCTGTTTCTGGTACCGAGTGCCGTCGAAGGAGCAAGGGAAGGGGCCGCCGGAGCGAACATAGTGAGCGGGGGCTGTTTCGCGCACTGAAGCGGCGGCCGCTGCGGCAGGTGCTGTTTTTTTGCGCTTTCGAAAATGCATTCGGTGGAGCAGGAGGCTGTTTAGCGCACCTTTGAAAACGCATCGCGTGCCCCATGAGCCCTTTTTTGTCGCCGAATGTCTCAAGAAAACGCTTCGCGTACCACAGGTGGCTGTTTTGCGCACCGAATACCTCTTCCGTACCGGAAACGCCTGTTTTTTACACCGAATGCTTCTGAAAATGCGTCGCGTACCGGAGGAGGCCTTTTTGAACACCGAATGTCAATTCCGTACCGTAGAAGCCTGTTTCCGGTACCGAATTTCTCGAACTGATACGCGTTGCCCAGTTTGACGGTTGCTACAGGG